>Ga0129308_1000250_pt1 | contig 94011 bp, 80 predicted proteins | sample L827metagenome_FD_94440 | JGI IMG/M metagenome (GOLD analysis project Ga0129308, IMG submission 94440) | Ring-tailed lemur group fecal microbial communities from Wisconsin, USA - L827 metagenome | ecosystem: Host-associated > Mammals > Digestive system > Large intestine > Fecal | place: USA...
TATTTTATGCCCTTCGGGCCGGCGGGCTTCGTCAAGCTTCGCCCGATAAGGTATACCCATCCGGGCATACCGTATTTTATGCCCTTCGGGCCGGCGGGCTTCGTCAGGCTTCGCCCGATAAGGGATCAGAATACCGGAGATGACAGACCGGCCGATGGCGTGAGGATGCTGCCGGCCGGAAGCCTGAATAGTGAGGAGGAACCCATATGCTGTTTGCAATGCTGGCAGCGCTGGCAGGAACCGGGGCCGGATTGCTTATCCGTTCCGAGTATGAAAAATCGCATTTTGTCACAGAACGCTATGTGATTGCCTCAGAGAAGCTTAGAGATGAAAAACGAAATTTTGTGTTTCTCTCGGACCTACATAATAACCGGCTGGGCGCGGACAATGAGCGCCTGCTGGCGGAGATTGACCGGATCCGCCCGGATGCGGTGTTAATCGGCGGCGATATGATGGTATGCAAGGGAAAATGCGAGATTGAGACCGTGCTTTCCCTGACCGGAAGGCTGGCCGGACAGTATCCGGTTTACTACGGAAACGGGAATCACGAGGAAAGGATGAACCGGGAGCGGGAAGTATACGGAACGCTGTACGACGAATTTGTGATGCGCCTGAGGGCGCAGGGCGTTCATTATTTGTCGGATGAGAGCGCAGATTTTGGAGAGCGGATCCGCATCACGGGAGCCAATCTGGAGGAACGCTATTACAGGCACCGCTTCACGCTTCCGAAGCTTCCGGACGGAGAACTTTTGCGCCATGCGGGGGAGGCGGAGAAAGAAAAGTTTCAGATCCTATTATTCCATTCCCCGCTGTTTTTTGAGAAATGCCGGAAATGGGGGGCGGATTTGACGCTGTGCGGCCATTTTCACGGGGGAACCATCCGCCTGCCGGTTCTCGGCGGAGTGATGACGCCCCAGTACCAGTTCTTTCTGCCCTGGTGCGCCGGGCGGTTTGAGAAAGACGGAAAAACCATGATTGTAAGCCGGGGACTCGGGACCCACTCCATCAATATCCGCCTGAATAACAGGCCGCAGCTGGTATGGGTGACTCTGCGGGGAAAATAAAAAGGCAGAGCGCAAATTGCGGGCCGGACGCTTTACAGCCGGGAATTCCTTTGCTATACTATCAGGCAGGACCTATAAAAGAAGAAATATGAAACAGGAAACGGAATGGATAAACAATGGGAATTTCCTACAAGCTGGATAATTTTGAGGGGCCGCTGGATCTGCTGCTTCATCTGATTGAAAAGAATAAGGTCAGTATCTACGATATCCCGATTGTGCTGATTACGGAGCAGTATCTGGACTACGTCAGCCATATGGAGGAGGAGGATCTGGACATTGTCAGCGAGTTTCTGGTAATGGCAGCCACTCTGATTGATATTAAATCCCGGATGCTTCTGCCAGCCGAAGAAAGCGAGGAGGAAGAGGAGGAGGATCCGAGAGCGGAGCTGGTACGCCGCCTTTTGGAATATAAGATGTATAAATTCATGGCACAGGAGCTGGAAGAGCGGGAGCAGGACGCAGAACGTTTTCTCTTTAAGGAGCCGACGATTCCGCGGGAGGTGGCAAAGTATGAGCCGCCGGTGGATCTGGACAGCCTCCTGGATGGCCTGACGCTGGCCAGACTGCAGAAGATTTTTGATTCTGTCATGAAGCGCCGGGAGGATAAAATCGATCCGGTCCGCAGCAGCTTCGGAACGATTCGAAAGGAACCGGTGAGTTTAGAGCAGAAGATCGGCTCTGTGATGGAGTATGCCAGAGCGCATCGGAATTTCAGCTTCCGCCAGATTCTGGAGCGCCAGTCGGATCGCCTGGAGGTGGTTGTCACCTTTCTGGCCGTGCTGGAGCTGATGAAAATCGGAAAGATCCATTTAACCCAGGATAGTCCCTTTGAGGATATGTACATAGAGACTCTGGAGGCAGAAGGGGAGACCGGAGAACTGGATTTGGCCGGTCTGGAGGATTTCGGAGAATAAGAGGCGGGAAGAATAAGAGTGAAAACAGAAAAACAGGGAACAGAAACGATGATAGAACAGGAAAGCATGGTATTTTCAGAGGAAGAGGCCATTGTAGAGGCCGTACTGTTTACGATGGGAAAGTCTGTGGAGACGCGCCAGCTGGCAGCAGCTTTGGAGAGAGACAGCGAGACGGCAAGGGAAGCCGTTCTGCGCCTGAAAAGGCGGTATGAGACGGAAAAACGCGGCATGCAGATCATTGAGCTGGAGGACAGCTGGCAGATGTGCACCCGGGCAGAATATTATGAAAATCTGATTCGTGTGGCTTCGGCGCCGAAAAAGCAGGTTTTGACAGATGTGGTGCTGGAAACCCTTTCTATTATTGCCTATAAACAGCCAGTGACCAAGCTGGAAATCGAAAAGATCCGGGGAGTGAAATCGGATCATGCGGTCAACCGTCTGATTGAATATAATCTGGTGTATGAGGTGGGGCGCTTAGATGCACCGGGCCGGCCGGCATTATTTGCCACAACCGAGGAGTTTTTAAGAAGGTTCGGCGTCGGCTCCACAAAGGATTTGCCGGAAATCAATCCGGGGCAGGTGGACGAATTCAGGATGGAGGCGGAGGCCGAGCTGAAGCTGGAGACGGAGCCTCGGACGCAGGAGGAAGTCTCAGAGGAGATACCAGAAGAAATGCCGGAAGAGGCGTTGGAAGAGGTACCGGAAGAGACAGCCTGCGGGACAGATAGGATTTCAGAGACAGAAAGCAGGGAAGAAGAATGAGATGTGAAGAAATAAAAGTAATTAAAAAGGACGGAACAAGAGAGGAGTTCAATATCCAGAAGGTTGTGGTAGCTGTCAACAAATCAGCGGAACGCGCCATGATCCGCTTTTCCAATGCAGAAACCACCTTTATCTGCCAGTTTGTGGAGGAGAAGGCAGAGGATCTGGGGGAGAGGGAGATTCCCATTGCCAAAATGCATAACCTGGTGGAGGGAGCCCTGGAGCGTGTCAATCCGGCCGTAGCCAAGAGCTACCGGGATTACCGCAATTACAAGCAGGATTTTGTGCAGATGCTGGATGAGGTGTATAAAAAGAGCCAGTCCATCATGTATATCGGAGATAAGGAAAACAGTAATACAGACAGCGCCCTGGTATCTACCAAGCGCAGCCTGATTTTTAATGAATTAAATAAATCCCTGTATCAGAAATTTTTCATGACTGTGGAGGAGCTGCAGGCCTGCCGGGACGGCTATCTCTATATTCACGACATGTCGGCCCGCCGCGATACCATGAACTGTTGTCTTTTCGATGTGAAGAATGTACTGACCGGGGGTTTTGAGATGGGAAACCTCTGGTACAACGAACCGAAAACCCTGGATGTGGCGTTTGATGTCATCGGGGACATTGTGCTCAGTGCGGCCAGCCAGCAGTACGGCGGCTTTACGGTGCCCAGCGTGGAGGAGATTCTGGCTCCCTATGCGGAAAAATCCTATGAGAAGTACATGAAAAAATATACGGAGCTGGGTCTTTCTCCGGAGAAGGCCGAGGAGGTATCCATGGCCGATATCCAGAGGGATATGGAACAGGGCTTTCAGGGCTGGGAGTACAAATTCAACTCGGTTTCCTCCAGCCGCGGAGATTACCCGTTTATTACCATGACGGCCGGAACGGGACGAAGCCGTTTTGCCAAGATGGCTACCATCACCATGCTGGATGTGCGCAGAAAGGGGCAGGGAAAAGCAGAATGCAAAAAGCCGGTGCTGTTCCCGAAGATCGTCTTCCTCTATGACGAAAATCTGCATGGCCCCGGAAAGGAGCTGGAGGATGTGTTTGAGGCGGGAATCCGCTGCTCTTCCAAAACCATGTATCCGGACTGGCTGTCCCTGACGGGTGAGGGCTATATTGCCGGCATGTATAAAAAGTACGGAAAAATCATTTCCCCCATGGGCTGCCGGGCTTTCCTATCTCCGTGGTATCTGCGGGGCGGCATGGAGCCGGCGGATGAGGCGGACGAGCCTGTATTTGTAGGCCGGTTTAATATCGGCGTGGTAAGCCTGCACCTTCCCATGATTCTGGCAAAGGCCAGACAGGAAAGCCGCGATTTTTACGAGGTGCTGGACTATTATCTGGAGCTGATCCGGAAAATCCATATCCGTACCTATGCTTATTTGGGAGAGATGCGCGCGTCCACCAATCCACTGGCTTACTGCGAGGGAGGATTTTACGGCGGCCATCTGGGCCTTCACGATAAGATTAAGCCGCTTCTTAAAACTGCAACGGCTTCCTTCGGCATCACGGCTTTCAATGAGCTGCAGCAGCTCTACAACGGAAAATCCCTGGTGGAGGACGGCCAGTTTGCCCTGGAGGTATTGCAGCATATCAATGACAAGGTCAATGAGTTCAAAAAGGCGGATCATAATCTGTATGCCATCTATGCCACGCCTGCGGAGAATCTCTGCGGTCTGCAGGTAAAGCAGTTCCGCAAGAAATACGGAATTGTGGAAAACGTATCGGATCGGGAATATGTAAGCAATGGCTTCCACTGCCACGTAACGGAAGATATTACGCCCATTGAAAAGCAGGATTTGGAATACCGCTTCTGGGAGCTGTCCAACGGAGGCAAGATCCAGTATGTGAAGTATCCCATTGATTATAATACGGAGGCCATCAAAACGCTGGTGCGCCGCGCTATGAAAATGGGCTTCTATGAGGGTGTGAATTTATCCCTTTCTTACTGTGATGACTGCGGCCATCAGGAGCTGGACATGGATACCTGCCCGGTCTGCGGAAGCCGGAATCTGACTAAAATCGACCGGATGAACGGCTACTTAAGCTATTCCCGTGTAAAAGGCGACACCCGGCTGAATGATGCCAAAATGGCGGAGATCGCAGAGCGTAAATCGATGTAACACGGATGGGAGACGAAAATGCGTTATCATAATATTACAAAAGACGATATGTTAAACGGGGACGGCCTGCGGGTCGTCCTTTGGACTGCGGGCTGCAGCCACGGATGCGAGGGCTGTCATAATCCCGTGACCTGGGATGCGAAAGGAGGACTTCCTTTCGATGCGGAGGCCTGGGAGGAAGTGCGCCGGGAGCTTTCCAAAGACTATATTTCCGGGATTACCTTAAGCGGAGGGGATCCGCTCTATCCGGAAAACCGGGAGGAAATGGGGCAGCTGATCGCCCGGATTCGGCAGGAATTTCCCGAAAAAACCATCTGGCTCTATACCGGATATACCTGGGAGAAGATAAAAGACCTCCCCTTCATACCGCAGCTCGACGTGATAGTAGACGGCCGTTTTGTTCTGGCACTGAAGGACAATACCCTGAAATGGAAGGGGAGCGCGAATCAGCGGGTGATTGATGTAAAAGAAAGCTTAAAACGCGGATGCGCGGTGTGCCGCAATTAGAAGCAGAATGCAGAAAAAGCCTTGGAAAACCAGGGCTTTTTTTGCAGTAAAGTTAAGGTCATGTTAAGTTTACGTCAGGGACTGTCCTTTCTGAAAGAGCGGGAAGGGCAGTCTTCCTTTTTATTTTCCGGCAGTCTATATTTTTGTCACGGAAATGTGCAAGTCTGCATAAAATAGAATAATAAAAAGAGCAGGAGAGTGGATCACATGTTACTGCAGCTTGACATGTATCAGACCTGTGCATTGGGAGCCATTGTATATTGTCTGGGAAAATATCTGGTAGGGAGGTTTTCGGTTCTGAACAAATACTGCATCCCGGCTCCGGTGGCCGGAGGTCTGGTATTTGCTCTGCTCCATCTGGCCCTTTATGAAGCCGGGATCCTGGAGGTGTCCTTTGAGACAACAATTCAGACGGTATTAATGACCATTTTTTTCTGCAGTGTCGGTTTTACGGCGTGCTTCCGCCTGCTGAAAAGGGGCGGCATCCAGGTGGTCATTTTTCTGGCGCTTTCTGTCCTCATGTGCGTGATCCAGGACGCCGTGGGAAGCGGACTGGCAGCGGCTTTCGGCCTGAATCCTCTGCTTGGCCTGTGCATGGGCTCCATGCCCCTGGTGGGCGGACACGGAACCAGCGGTTCCTTCGGACCGCTTCTGGAAGAGGCCTATGGAGTCTCCGGTGCCTTAACCGTAGCGCTGGCGGCTGCCACCTATGGCCTGGTATCCGGAAGCATGATGGGCGGTCCCATTGCCAGAGCCAGAGTGGAACGCTTACAGCTGAAACCGGTCTTCGAAGCAGAGACGGACGGGGAGGCAGAAACCGTTTCCCCAATCAACGGCCAGAAATTCACCAACGGAGCCGTATTTTTAGCCGTATCCATTGGAGTGGGAACCCTGATTTTCTCCTTTTTTAAGAAAATCGGCCTGACCATGCCTGCCTACATCGGAGCGATGCTCTGTGCAGCCGTCATCCGCAATATCTGGGATGTGAAAAATGAGGCTCTGCCGCTGGAAGAAATCGACACCTTAGGCGGCTTGTCCTTAAACCTGTATCTGGCAATGGCCATGATGAATCTAAAACTGTGGGAGCTGGCAGCCCTGGCCCTTCCGATGATCGTGATTCTTCTGGTGCAGACCGTTGTCATGTTCCTGTACGCCAACTACGTTGTATTCAACGTCATGGGCCGCGACTACGAGTCCGCTGCCATGACCACCGCTTTCTGCGGTTTCGGAATGGGAGCCACCCCCAACGCCATGGCCAACATGAGAGCCCTCCAGGAAAAATACGGCCCCGCCCCCCGCGCCTTCTTCATCGTCCCCCTGGTCGGCAGCCTATTCGTAGACTTCTTCAACTCCATGGTACTCACAACCTTCATGAATTTACTATAACCTGCCCATCCCTCCCCCTGAACACATTCCCGCCTTTCAGTCAGATCTCCTTTACCATGGAGAAAAAGTTTGTTATAATGTTCAGGAAGCCATGAGCAGTGCGGAAAAAAATCAGCAAGAGCCTGCGTTGTGCTTGCACAAAAGCAGGCTCTTGCTGATTTTTTTCCATAGTGCGAAGCACGTGAGCGAGACGCAGCAAAGCGGAGTCGAGCGTCACTGCGGCCTAGAGGTTCACGCCCCCCGCCGCCCGCCGCTCATCCCCCACACCAAAAAAAGGAGACCCTCTTTCATGAAAATCAAAATCAAATACATTTCAGACCAAATCGACCATTTAACCTACATCGACGGCAAATCCGACTGGATCGATCTGCGCGCCGCCCAAGAAACCGAGCTTAAAAAAGGCGAATTCGCCCTAATCCCTTTAGGCATCGCCATGGAGCTCCCCAAAGGCTACGAGGCCCACGTAGTTCCCAGAAGCAGCACCTTTAAAAATTTCGGCATCATCCAGACCAATCACATGGGCGTGATTGACGAAACCTACTGCGGCGACAACGATCAGTGGTTTTTCCCGGCCTATGCCCTGCGCGATACAGTCATTCATGTTAATGACCGTATCTGCCAGTTCCGGATTATGGAGCACCAGCCGGCCCTTGAATTCGAAGAGGCCGATAGCCTGGGACATGCCGACCGCGGCGGTCACGGAAGCACCGGAAAAAGCTGAGAAACAAAAGACGAGTCCGGATCTCCGGCACCATAGCGGGGAATCTGTGACATAGAAGCGAAAGAAGTGGGAAGAATAAGCATGAAAAGAAAGACGAAAAACAGTCAGAAACAGAGTGCTGTCCGCCCGGCTGTATTTCTGCTCCTGGCAGCCGCTGTCTGGCTTTCCGGATGTGGAGAATCAAAAGAAGCAAAAACAGCCAGACTGCAGGGAATCGAGCAGATGGGGGCCGGAAACTACGGAGAAGCGGTAGCGTCCTTTGAGACAGCTCTCTCCGAAGCGGACGGTATTGTGGATGCATTCGAATTAGATATTTTACAGTACCGCGGCGAAGCGGAATATCTGCTGGAAGACTATGCCGCCGCCGCCCATACCTATGGCATACTGGAGCAGGTGGATGGAGGAAAGGCGGAGTATCTGTACTATAAAGCCGCTGCAGAGGCCATGTCCGGCAGTCTGGAAGCCGCCGAGGCGGATTATCAGAAGGCGGGAGAAGCCGCCGGAATCTCGGAGGAAGGAAAAAGTGCGGCGGCGGGAGTAGCCTTAACAGCTCTTTCTGAGGCTGCCAGAGAAGCAAAAGACGCAGAAAAAGCCATGGCATTCTGCCAGATGGCCTTAGACAGCGGGATGGCCGGCCCTGAGATCTTAAATCAGATGGGATTAAGCCTGATGGAGGCGGGCCGCTTAGATGAGGCTGTCAGCTATTTTGAGCAGGCTCTTTCTCAGGCCGAAGGCGAGACTGCCGGAATCGTAACCTGCAATATGGCGGCGGCTTATGAAAAAAAATCAGACTTTTCCAGGGCTTTAGAGCTTTTAAAGGGATATCAGTCCGCCTACGGCTCCACGCCGGAGGTAGAGAAAGAAATTGCTTTTTTAGAGAGCCGGTAAAAGAAAGAACCCGGCAGGAGGAATATGGCAGATTTAATTGAGTTAAAAGAACTGGAGGAGCGTGTCATTTTAGTGGCAGTCAGCACCTCTGACGAAGACGATACGGAAAGCTCTCTGGATGAGCTTGCGGAGCTGGTTAAAACGGCGGGAGCCGTGACGGTGGGGCGGATGATCCAGAACCGGGAGCGGATTCATCCCGGAACCTATCTGGGAAAGGGAAAAATCGATGAAGTAAAGGAACGCATCTGGGAATTGGATGCCACAGGCATTGTCTGCGATGACGAATTATCTCCGGCGCAGCTTCGCAACCTGGAGGATGCGCTGGATACCAAGGTCATGGATCGCACCATGGTCATCCTGGATATTTTTGCCGCCCATGCCACCACCAGTGAGGGGAAGATTCAGGTGGAGCTGGCCCAGTTAAAATACCGGGCAGCGCGCCTGGTAGGCCTTCGGAATTCCTTATCCCGTCTGGGCGGCGGTATCGGAACGAGAGGCCCCGGCGAGAAAAAGCTGGAGGTGGACCGGCGCCTGATTCACGACCGGATTGGACAGCTGAAGGCAGAGCTTGAAAATGTCAAGCGGCATCGGGAGGTATCCAGAAAAAAAAGGGAACAGAATTATACCCTTTCGGCAGCCATTGTGGGCTATACCAATGCGGGCAAATCCACCCTGTTAAATAAGCTGACCGGGGCCGGAATCCTGGCGGAGGACAAGCTCTTTGCCACCCTGGATCCGACCACGCGCAGCCTGGAGCTTCCCAGCGGACAGGAGATTCTGCTGACAGATACCGTCGGCTTCATCCGGAAGCTGCCGCATCATCTGATTGAGGCCTTTAAGAGTACCCTGGAGGAAGCCCGCTACAGCGATATCATCCTGCATGTGGCAGACTGTTCCAACCCGCAGATGGACACGCAGCTTCATGTGGTTTACGAAACCCTGCGCCAGCTGGAGATCCGGGATAAGACCATCATCACGGTGTTTAATAAGATCGACAGCCTGGAACAGGAAGTCATATTAAAGGATCTGCAGTCCGACTATCAGGTGCAGATTTCTGCAAAAACGGGAGAGGGACTCGACAGGCTGACAGAAATCCTGGAAGCGATTCTGCGCAGCCGAAAGATTTTTCTGGAAAAGCTCTATCCTTACCGGGAGGCCGGAAAGATTCAGACCATCCGAAAATACGGCCAGCTTCTGACAGAAGAGTATCAGGAAGAGGGGATTTTAGTCACCGCCTACGTTCCCACAGAGCTTTACGCGGGGCTGATGCAGTAGAGACGGATGGCCGGAATATACCGTGTACCGTCGATAGAGTGCCCTTGCCTGTAAAGGATGCGCTGCAATTGGTAAGTATGTGAAAACAAACACAATATCTGGGTTAAGAAAAAAGTAATCTTCCAGATATTGTGTTTTCTTCTATACTCTGCTATAATGAGGAGCATAGCCCTTATAAGAGGGCAGGGGAATGAGACTGCGGATAGCCTGCGGTCGGTGCAGCGAAAAAGGAGCGAGGAATATGATTCATGTAATAAAGCGTGACGGAGAAGTGGCCGAGTTTAACCTCGGAAAGATTACAAACGCAATCAAAAAGGCCTTCAAGGCCACAAAGAATGAATACAGCCAGGAGATTTTGGAGCTTTTATCGCTCCGCGTGACGGCCGATTTTCAGTCCAGGATGAAGGAGGGAAAAATCAGTGTGGAGCAGATCCAGGACAGCGTTGAGCATGTGCTGGAGCAGACCGGCTATACAGAGGTGGCAAAGGCCTACATCTTGTATCGGAAGCAGAGAGAGAAAATCCGGAACATGAAGGCTACCATTCTGGATTATAAAGACGTGGTGAACAGCTATGTAAAGGTGGAGGACTGGCGTGTAAAGGAAAACTCCACCGTTACCTATTCGGTGGGAGGCCTGATTTTAAGCAATTCCGGCGCTGTAACGGCCAATTACTGGCTGTCAGAGATCTATGATCACGAGGTGGCAGAGGCCCACCGCAATGCGGATATCCATCTGCATGACTTATCCATGCTGACCGGCTACTGTGCCGGCTGGTCCTTAAAGCAGCTTCTGATGGAAGGCCTGGGCGGAATTCCGGGAAAGATTACCTCATCCCCGGCCAAGCATTTATCCGTACTCTGCAATCAGATGGTCAATTTCCTGGGCATTATGCAGAATGAATGGGCCGGCGCACAGGCATTTTCTTCCTTTGATACCTACCTGGCTCCTTTCGTAAAGGCAGACAATTTGTCCTATGATGCAGTAAAGAAGTGCATTGAGGCCTTTATCTACGGCGTGAATACGCCCAGCCGCTGGGGAACCCAGGCTCCGTTTTCCAATATTACGCTGGACTGGACCGTGCCGGAGGACATGGCGGAGATGAATGCCATTGTCGGCGGAAAAGAGATGGATTTTAAATATAAGGACTGCAAGGCGGAGATGGAGCTGATCAATAAGGCCTTTATCGAGATTATGATCGAGGGAGATGCCAATGGCCGCGGCTTCCAGTATCCGATTCCGACCTACTCCATTACCAGAGATTTTGACTGGTCCGATACGGAAAACAACCGCCTCCTTTTTGAGATGACCTCCAAATACGGAACTCCGTATTTTTCCAATTATATCAACAGCGATATGCAGCCCAGTGATGTGCGCAGTATGTGCTGCCGCCTCCGCCTGGATTTAAGAGAACTCAGAAAGAAAACGGGAGGCTTCTTCGGATCCGGAGAGAGCACCGGTTCCGTGGGTGTCGTGACCATCAACATGCCGCGTATCGCCTACCTGGCTGTCAATGAAGAGGACTTCTACCGCCGGCTGGATCACATGATGGATGTGGCAGCCCGCTCCCTGCGGACCAAGAGAGAGGTCATCACAAGACTCCTGGACAATGGCTTGTATCCCTACACCAAACGTTACCTGGGAACCTTTGACAACCATTTTTCCACCATCGGCCTTCTGGGTATGAACGAGGCCGGCTTAAATGCCAGATGGCTCCGCAAGGATATGACCCATCCGGAGACCCAGCAGTTTACCAAGGACGTATTAAATCACATGAGAGAGCGCCTGGCTGATTACCAGGAGCTGTACGGCGATCTCTACAATCTGGAGGCCACCCCGGCAGAGTCCACCTCCTACCGCCTGGCCCGCCACGATAAAAAGCATTATCCGGATATCATTACCTCCGGAGAGGCAGACGGAACCCCGTACTACACCAACAGCTCCCATCTGCCGGTTGGCTATACCGCCGATATTTTCGATGCCCTGGATGTGCAGGACGAGATCCAGACCCTTTATACTTCCGGAACCGTATTCCACGCCTTCCTGGGAGAAAAGCTTCCGGACTGGAAGTCGGCTGCCAGCCTGGTGCGCACCATTGCGGAAAACTACAAGCTTCCGTATTACACCCTGTCTCCGACCTACTCCATCTGCAGCGATCACGGCTATCTGATCGGAGAGCACTTCACCTGCCCCGTATGCGGGAAAAAGGCCGAAGTCTACAGCCGTATCACCGGATACTACCGCCCGGTGCAGAACTGGAATGAAGGAAAGACCCAGGAATATAAAGAAAGAAAAACATACGACACCGCCCGTTCTGTATTAAAGCACGGAAAAACCTTCATCGTAAGTCCGGACGGAGACGTAAAAGAAGGCCCCAAGGAAGCCGTGAAAATGCGCTTCCAAGGCACTGCCCAGCCCCAAAGCCGCCCCGAGTCCCAAACCGGAGCCGCCAATCCGGCTGCAGTCTCCGAAGGCCTCTACCTTTTTACCACCAAGACCTGCCCCAACTGCCGCATTGCTAAGGAATTCCTAAAAGGCATCCCCTACGAAACCGTAGACGCCGAAGAAAATCCCCAGCTGAGCGCTCAGCTGAACATCATGCAGGCTCCCACCCTGGTAAAAATAGAAAAAGACGGCACCCGCGAAACATACATCGGCCCCTCCGGCATCCGAAAATTCGCACAAACCGTCCTGATAAAATAAAAATACCAATTAAAAAAGAAACCGGAAGGTTCAAATAGACCTCCCGGCTTCTTTTTTAATTCCCACCACGTTCCCGTCCCCTCCACGAAAACGTAGTGGGAAAGATGGGGGAACAGTGATTCTCTTATTTCTTCCTGTTCAGATAAATCATACAAACATCCGGGAAATTCGAGATCACACTCTCCACATCCCATTCTTCCATCTGCTTCAAGGCAGCCATATCATTAATGGTCCAGACATTAATTCCGACGCCATGTTTCCGGCACCCCAAAACCTCTTCCTCTGTCAGTCCCTTAAATCCGGGATGGTAATACGGATAACCGCATTTGCTGCAGTAATACCCTGCGTTTCCTAAGCCTTCATGCTCAACCAGTGCTCCGACCGGAATCTCCGGGGCCAGCTTTTTTGTCTGCTCAATAGACAGATGATTGAAGGAAGAGAAGAGAATGCGATCCGAAATTCCGTACTCCCGAATCAGCGCAATCGTTTTTTCCTCCAGTTCCTCGTAATAATAAACCCCGGTCTTCAGTTCCACATTGGTGATGAGCGGTGTATCCTTCACCCACTCGCAGTATTCCCGGAAGGTAGGGATTTTCTGAAATCCGAATTTTCCGTTCCAGAGAGCCGCTGCATTGAAGCGGGAGAGCTCTTCATAGGTATAATCACGAACATATCCGCTGCCATCTGTTACGCGGTCGATGGTCTCGTCATGGAAGACGACCACCTCGCCGTCTTTTGTTGTCTGGACATCCAGCTCGATGCCGTAGCATCCTGTTTTGAGGGCTTCCTTGAATGCAAGCATGGTATTTTCAGGATAGCATCCGCTGAAGCCTCTGTGTGCAAAAACCTTCATAATATATAGACTTTTTCCTTTCTGAATAGTAAATGTATGGGCCGCTTGATTTTATCCATATGGATGAAATATGGATTGCTTCATATGAATCGATAAAGTTCTTTTGCCTTTCCTACTTCTCTTTAGAAGCAGCCGGCGGATAGAACTTCGGGTTGGAGAAGTAGTCCTTTGTCTGCTTGCGTACCTGCGGGAAGAGCACGATGAGGGCAATCATATTGGGAATGATTACCAGGCCCATGGCCAGATCCTGTACGGTCCATACGAGGCTGATCTTCTGAACCGCGCCGATGATGCAGAGGAAAGGATAAATGTATTTGATCTTTCCGGTCACGCCGGGGCCGAAAGCGTAGGTAAAGCTCTTGGCGGCATTGAACCACTGTCCCATAAGAGTGGTAAAGCAGAAGATCAAAAGAGCAAAAGCGCCTAAATGCTTTAATGGTGTCCAGACAGTTCCGAAGGCGGAGATTGCCATAACTGTGGCGTTCAGATCCGACTGCTGATAAATGCCGGTTACACCGATAACAAGAGCGGTGATGGTACAGATGACGATAGTGTCCAGGAATACCTCTGTTACGCCGGTGATACCTTCCTCACAGGGATGATCCACGAGGGAAGAGCCGTGAGCAAACGGTGCCGTACCTTCGCCGGCCTCGTTGGAGTACATACCGCGGGTGATACCAAACTGCATAGCCTTTGCCATCACATAGCCGCCGGTTCCTCCGGCCACAGCCTGTAAGGAGAAGGCTTCTGTGAAAATCTCAGCAAATACAGCCGGTACCTGGCCGATATTCAGAAGAATGACCATAATACCAATCACGATGTAGAAAATCGACATGGTCGGAACCAGAGAGGTGGCGATGTTGGCCACACGCTTTAATCCGCCCAGTGTGATACACATAAGAAGCAGGATTAAAAGCACGCCCACCAGCCAGGTCGGAACACCGTACTGGGTATTTAAAATACCGGAAATGGTGTTGGACTGAACCAGGTTGGCGCCCATCATCTTCAGACACATGAGTACAGCGATGACAACGCCCAGCCACGGCATCTTCAGTCCGTCCCGGATGTAATACATGGGACCGCTCAGGAGATTTCCGTCTTTGTCGCGTCCGCGGTACATCTGGGAAAGCACGATCTCACCGTATTTTAAAGCCATGCCGAAGAATGCGGCGAACCACATCCAGAAGACAGCACCCATGCCGCCGGCAACGATGGCAGTTGCCACGCCGACTACATTTCCTCCGCCTACGTTTCCGGCCAGAGTTACCATCATGGCCTTGAAGGTGGAGATAGAGCCGCTTCCCTTATCCTCGTTCCGTGCCTTGAAGGAATCTACGAGCGTTTTTTTGATAATAAATTTGAAATGGCGGATTTGAATAAATCCGTTGGTAAAGGTGTACAGGATACCCAGGGCCAACAGGACAAACACGAGCCAGTTACCCCATAAGATTGAGTTGAATTTTGTCAGAATCGCTTCTAAGCGTTCCATAAAAGATCCCCCTTTTCTTTTATAGTGTAAGAAAGCAGACCCATCATTCTATTCTGCTTTCACAAGTATACCACGAAAAATGTAGAACTTCAATGTAAATTGAAAATACATTTCGAAAAAGTCAAGTAAATTTTCCGTAAAAAATGGAAAGGACGAAAATAGTAATTTTTTCGCCAATTTTCAACAAAATTATTGACAAGATAAGTAAGAAAATAGTAAAATGTTCCTATAAAAATAAAACAGAGAGGTTAAAAACTTCTGGTTTTATTTTTTTAATCAAGAGGAAAAACGTTTTACCTGAGATTTTTTCATCCAGGTAAAGGGAATTTCACCATTAAAAAAAGGAGGAGAGAAACATGAAAAGAAAAGTAGTAAGTGTGATGCTTGCAGCAGCTATGTGTGTCAGCATGACCGCATGCGGAAGCAAGACAGAGGCTCCGGCAGAGACAAAAGCAGCTGAGGCAGAGGCTCCGGCAGAGGGTGCAGAAGCAGAAGCTCCGGCAGCAGAAGGTTCCGAGAAACCGATTCGTGTATGCGTTGTTTACACCGGAAACTTAGGAGACAAGAGCTACAATGACTCCTGCAACATGGGCGCTACGAAAGCAGTAGAGGATTTCGGCATCGAATTAAAGAGCTTAGAGGGAACCACTGCTGAAGAGTGGGAGGCAAACCTGGTAGCTGCTTGTGAGGAAGGCTATGACTTAATCATCGGCGCTTCTTCCAACATCGCAGACTACATCACCGAGCACGGCCCGAATTATCCGGATACCAAGTTCGCTGTAATCGACACAACCGTAGATCTTCCGAACGTTGAGTCCATCAGCTTCGCACAGAATCAGGGTTCCTTCCTGGCTGGTGCAGCAGCAGCATTATTCACACAGAAAACAGATATTAAGAATGTAAACGAAGATCACATCATCGGCTGGGTAGGCGGTATGGATATCCCGGTACTTCATGACTTCTATGTAGGTTATGAGCAGGGTGCCAAATACGTAGATCCGGACATCCAGATTCTTCAGGCATTTGCAGGAACCTGGACAGACCCGTTAAAGGGAAAAGAGCTGACTCTGGCTCAGTATGAGCAGGGCGCTGACATCGTTATGAACGTAGCATCCGGTACCGGCGTTGGTATCCTGGAGGCTGCAAAGGAAGCTGACAAATATGCAATCGGCGTTGACTTAGACCAGGATGCAGATCAGCCGGGTCACGTTCTTACCTCCATGGTTAAGAGAGTTGACAATGCATGCTATCTGGTTATCGAGTCCGTAGTAAACGGAACCTTCGAGGGCGGCTCCACCAAGTACCTGTCCCTGACAGAAGGCGGCGTAAGCTTAACAGATTTCTCTGTAATGAAGGAAGCTCTTGGCGATCAGTTCCCGCAGGATATCGTAGATACCTGTGAAGAGCTTGCAGAAAAGATTAAATCCGGCGAAATCGTAGTAGATAACTACGAAGGCTTTGGCCCCCAGGCTTAATCGACAGGCGTATCAAAGTAAAGAACGGGGATCTGGACTTCAGGTCCCTGTTTTTTTTAAGAGGGTGAGCGAATGAATGAATACGTAGTGGAGATGAAAGGAATTGTCAAAAGTTTCGGACAGGTTCAGGCAGTCAAGCATGGCGAATTTACCTTGAAAAAGGGAGAGATCCACTCCCTGATCGGAGAGAACGGAGCCGGTAAGTCCACCATGATGAAGCTTTTGTACGGCATGTATCCCATCAATGAGGGAGAGATCATTGTAAAGGGCGAAACCATGGGAACCATTACCCCGAAGATTGCCATTGAGCACGGCGTGGGAATGGTGCATCAGGAATTCATGCTGGTCAATGAGCTGACGGTTCTGGAGAATATTATTCTCGGATTTGAGCCGAAGAAGGGTCTGACCATTGATTTTGACAAAGCAAGGAAAGAAGTAGAAAAGTATATCAATCAGTATCACATGGAGGTTCAGCTGGATAAGAAGGTGAGCCAGATCTCCGTAGGTGAGGCACAGCGTGTAGAGATTATCAAGACTCTGATGCGCGGAGCTGACATTATTATTTTGGATGAGCCGACTGCCGTTTTAACTCCGCAGGAGGCCAGACGGTTATTTGAGATTTTAAATAATCTGAGAGAGGACGGAAAATCTCTTGTCTTTATTTCACACAAATTAAACGAGGTAATGGAAATTTCGGATCGGATCTCCGTTATGCGCCAGGGTACGTATATGGGTACCGTAAATAAGGATGAAACATCTCCTCTGGATCTGACCAAGCGTATGATCGGACGTGAAGTATTCTTAAATATCGATAAAGCTTACTCAAAGGCAGGAGAGACCATCCTGGAGGTAAAGGATGTATGGATTCCCAGCCAGAAGGAGACCTCCAAGATACGAGGCATGTCCTTAAGCGTAAAAGAGGGCGAGATCGTGGGAATTGCCGGTATCGATGGAAACGGACAGAGTGAGCTGGTAGAGGCCATCACGGGTCTTCGGAAGGTGGAGAAGGGTTCCATTCTCTTAAATGGAAAGGACATCACCAATTTAAGTCCCAAAAAGGTTCGGGAAAGCGGCTTGGCCCATATTCCGGAGGATCGAAATACGAGGGGATTAAACCGCAGCATGAGCATTGAGGATAACTTAATTGCAGTCCGTCTGGATCAGCCGCCTTTCACCAAGGGACAGATGCTCCAGAAGGGGGCGCAGGATATCTATGCGCAGGAGATGGTAGAGCAGTTTGATATCCGTCCGGCCGATTACAATCTTCCGACCTCCTCCTTATCAGGCGGTAATGCCCAGAAGGTAGTAGTTGCCCGCGAAGTATCGATGAATAAGAAGCTTCTGGTGGCATCCCAGCCGACCCGAGGCGTGGATATCGGAGCCATTGAGCTGATTCGAAATACCCTGGAAAAGGCGAAAAAGCAGGGGGCCGGCGTACTGCTGGTTTCCGCCGAGCTGGAGGAAATCATCTCCCTTTCCGACCGTATTGTCGTAATCCATGAGGGAGAGATTACCGGAGAGATGATGGCCAGCGAGGCCAATGAAAACAACCTGGGACTCCTGATGATGGGAGGAGCAAAGCATGGGAAGGACGGTGAATCAGCAGTATGAATCAAACGTTAAGCAGCCTTAGAAAAATTCTTTTGACCATGGTTTTAGCCCTTGGAATCGGCGCTCTGTTTATCATCGGAATCGGTGAAAGTCCAATTGAGGCATACGGTGCACTGTTAAAAGGCGCTTTCAGCGGAAAGCTGCGCCTGGGTACTACTCTGGCCGGTTTTACGCCGCTTCTTTTAACCTCTATTGCATTCGCAGTGGCAGCAAAGGCCGGTGCATTCAACGTCGGTGTGGAGGGTGAAGTCTTCTTAGGCGGTATTACCGCTGCTTATATCGGCATCAACTGGACCTTCCTTCCGAAGCCGCTTCTGTATGTGGCCTGCTTCGCGGGCGCTATGGCAGTGGCAGCAGCCTGGGCTTATATCCCGGCAGCCTTAAAGGCCTACTACGGAGTAAATGAGGTTTGTACCACGATTCTTATGAATACAGTGGCTCTCTATATTACCTCCTATCTGGTAAGCGGCCCCATGAGTGCGGGAACTGCCAATGCGCAGTCCCTTCCCGTAACCGTGACCTTATACCAGTTCATGAAGCCCAGCAGTGCCAATGTGGGTATTATCATAGCCATTCTCGTGGTCCTTCTGGTGATCTTCATGCTGAATAAAACCAGCTGGGGCTATAAGATCCGTACTGTCGGCTCCAATCCGACCCATGCGGATTACGTGGGAATCAGCTCGAAAAAGGTATTCATCGGCGCCATGATGCTTTCCGGATGCTTAGGCGGTATCGCAGGATGTATCGAGGTACTGGGAGTACATGGATATTTCTTAAACAACTTTGCAACCGGTCTGGGAAGCAATGGTATGCTGGCATCCCTGATCGTAAAGAACAATATGATCTTTACCCCGTTCATGGCATTTTTCCTGGCTGTATTAAAGGCCGGCGCCATGGGCATGCAGCAGACAACCGGTGTTCCGAAAGCTCTGGTAGATACGATTACAGCCGTATTCATCATCATCGCTACGATGGAAACTGCATTCCAGTTTAAACAGAGAAGAAAGAACCGGAAGGAAGAGAAGAAGGAGGAGAAGGCATGAATGCGATAATAGAAAATTTTGACAAGATTTTTAACGTGTCTTTGATTTATGCCACGTTCCGATCCGCCACCCCCATTATTTTCGCCGCTCTCTGTGCGGCCCTGACCCAGCAGGCCAACATTCTGAATATCGGAACAGAGGGTATCATGCTGGTGGGCGCATTTACGGCTGTGGGTGTGAGCTACGCTTCCGGCAGCTGGATTCTGGGTGTGCTGGCGGCTATGATAGCCGGCTCCATCATTGCCATGATTATGGCAGTGGGCCATATCCGTTATAATTCCGAGATCTGTGCTATCGGTATGGGTATCAATATGTTCGCAATTGCGATCACAAAGTTTTTGGGAAATGCCATCTTTAAGACAAACGGCGGTTTCTCCAGCCCGGATATCATTCCGATTCCCAGAATTCATCTGGGCTTTCTGGAAAGCATCCCGGCAGTGGGATCCATTTTAAATGACTGGTGCGTAACCGAGTGGTTCGCCATTCTGCTGATCATTCTTCTGCAGTTTTTCTTCTACAAAACCGTATGGGGCCTGCGCCTGCGTGCAGTAGGACAGTTCCCGGAAGCTGCCAAGACAGCGGGAATCAAGGTAAATGCCGTAAAATACCAGGCCATGTTTATCTCCGGCCTCATCGGCGGCCTGGCAGGCGCACACCTTTCTTTAGGCTACAGCACCCAGTTTATTGAGAACATGACCAATAACCGTGGTTTCATGGGCGTTGCTGCCATGTATTTCGGCGGAGCGAATCCGGTTCTGACGGCTCTGGGCTGTCTGCTCTTCGGTTTTGCCGACTCCATCGGCGCCAGACTGCAGGCATACGGAATTCCGTCCCAGTTCGTACTGATGATGCCGTATATCGTAACCGTAGCTGTTCTCTCTGTCTCCATGATTGCCAAGCTGTCATCGAATAAGAAGAGAGAATCTGCCTTACATACAGGAAATTAAAGGACAAAGGAGAGCGATTGTAATGGAAAAAATTAAAATGATTCTGGACTGCGATCCGGGCCATGATGACGCAGTTGCCATTATGCTGGCGGGAAACAGTGAAAAGATTGATTTGTTGGGAATTACGGTAGTTGCAGGAAATCAGACCCTGGAGAAAACCCAGGTAAATGCCCGCAATGTATGCCAGTGTCTGGGAATTGATGTGCCGGTCTATGCAGGCTGCGGCCAGCCTATGGTTCGGGAAAAGATAGTAGCAGCTGACATCCACGGAGAGACGGGACTGGACGGCCCGGTGTTCGAGCCTCTTACCAAACCTCTGGAGAAAAAGCATGCCGTGCAGTTTATCATTGATACCCTGATGGCTTCTGACGGCGATATCACCATGGTGACGACAGGTCCGATGACCAACCTGGCTATGGCAATGCGGATGGAGCCGGCGATTATTCCGAAGATCAAACAGATCGTATTGATGGGCGGCGCTTATACCAACGGAAACGTGACGCCGGCTGCAGAGTTTAACATCATTGCGGATGCGGATGCCGCTTATGTCTGCTTTACCAGCGGACGTCCGATCACCATGGTAGGTCTGGATGTGACGAGAAAAGCGCTGTGCTATCCGGCCATTGTAGATCGCATGGATCAGATTGGAAACAGAGCATCCAAGCTTTTTGTGGATCTGATGCGTCATTTCTGCAAGAGCCAGAAAGAGGTATTCGGCTGGGAGGGCGGTCCGCTGCACGATCCGATTACCGTGGCTTATCTGCTCGATCCGACCGTTTTGACCGTAAAGCCGATGCATGCAGAGATTGATATCCGCAGCACCCAGTCCTATGGACGGACCAACTGTGATTTCTTCGGCTATCAGAAGCTTGCTCCGACTGCTGACGTAGCCATTGATATCGATGTGGAGAAGTTCTGGAATATCATTGAAGAGGGACTTCGTAAATATAATTAAAAATGTATTTGCCTGTCTGGAACGGAAAATGGAAAGAAGACAGAACGAGGGAATGAATTAGGGAGGCAAAATCATGAGAAACCTGCGGGAAGTTCTGGAAGAGAACAAAGAAAATTATGTACGGGAACTTAAAAATCTGATTGCCATTGATACCCATGATATTGGGCACGGCATCGGAGGAGGTTTAGAGAAGGATGGCCAGGACTACATGGCCGCGCTTTTGACTTCCATGGGGGCTGATGAAGTGATTCTGGATCCCATGCGGGAAGAGACCATTAAAGAATGCTACGAAAAGTATCAGGAAGGTAATTTAGGCCACAATCAGGAAAACCGCTGCAATGTCTACGGCACCTTTAAAGGAAAGCAGGGAGGAAAAAGCCTGCTGTTTAACGGCCATATTGATGTAATGCCGGCCGGCGAGGAGGAAGCCTGGACGACACCGCCGTTTCAGCCGGAAATCCGTGACGGAAAGCTCTACGGCAGAGGCGCTGCGGATATGAAAGCAGGTCTGATGGCCTCTGTGATGGCAGTGAAGCTTCTTCAGGATGCAGGCTGTGAGCTGCCGGGCGATGTGACCATCACCTCTGTCTGTGATGAAGAGGGCGGCGGAAACGGTTCCATGCAGGCTGTTATGTATGGCCTTACGGCCGACGGAGCGGTAAACTGTGAGCCGACAGATGACACCCTGATTCTGGCTCATATGGGCTGGGTATTCTTTAAGGTGGATTTTGAGGGTAAGGCATGCCATTCCGGTGAGAAGAAAAACGGCGTCAGCGCCATTGAAAAGGCCATCAAAGTGATTCAGGCTCTGACAGAAAAGGAGCATCGGTGGCTTTTGGAATACAAGCATCCGCTGCTTCCTCCGCCTAACCTGAACGTGGGAGTGATTTCCGGCGGCGAGGCCGGCTCCACAGTGGCAGGCGACTGCAGCTTTTCTACTTGTGTCCACTATGTACCCGGGCTTATGAATCAGGATCAGGTGGTGAAGGAATTTACCGAGGTAGTTGAGCGGACCGCGAAGGCGGATCCGTGGCTGGAGAAGCATCCTCCGAAGATTACCATTTACCAGACCGGCCACGGCTTTGAGATGGAGGAGAATCACCCGCTGGTGGATACCTTCAAGGCTGTTTATAAAGAAGCTGAGGGACGGGATGTGAAGACAAGCGGCTCTGCCTTTGGCTGTGATTCCAGACTGTGGCGCAATATTGCCGGCTGTCCGACCATTCAGTTCGGACCGGGAAGAGGCTCTGAGTGCCATGCAGTGGACGAATGGGTCAGTGTGGACAGCTATTTAGAGTCCATTTTACTGTATGCCGATCTGATTCTGAAATGGGGCAGTATGAAATAACAGCAGCAGGGCCGGGCCAACAGAGGAATAAAAGGGTTAAAAACGAGGAATAGAACGATAAAAATAAAAAGGAGGACAAAGGATATGAGTAAGAAAATATTGCTGGCAGGCGAATCCTGGATGAGCTATACCACCCATGTAAAGGGATTTGATGCATTTTATACATCTGCCTATGAGACCGGAGAAAAATGGCTGAAGGCAGCGCTGGAAGAGGGCGGATATGAGGTCACCTTCCTGCCGAATCATCTGGCAACGGAGGAATTCCCCTTCACAATGGAGGAATTAAAGCAGTATGATATCGTTATTCTTTCCGATATCGGCGCCAATACGCTTCTTCTGCCGGGCGCTACCTTTACAAAGAGCGTAAAAATGCCGAACCGCTGCAATTTAATCCGCGACTATGTACTGGAGGGCGGCGCCCTTCTGATGGTAGGCGGCTACTTAACCTTCTCCGGCGTGGATGCCAAAGGAAAATGGCATGACACAGCAGTGCAGGAGGTGCTTCCGGTAGAAGTGCTGACCGTGGATGATCGGATGGAACACTGCGAGGGTGTGAAGCCGGTAACGGTGGCAGAGCATGAGGCTCTGGCCGGCATTCCGACGGATTGGCCGGAGGTTCTCGGCTACAATAAGGTAATTGCAAAACCGGAAGCTTCTGTACCGGTAACCGTAGAGGGCGATCCGTTTATTGCATTTGCTGAGTACGGAAAGGGCCGCAGTGCGGTTCTGACCACAGACTGTGCACCGCACTGGGCACCGCCGGAATTCTGTGAGTGGGAATACTACGATAAGCTGTGGCAGAATATCGCAGCCTGGCTGATTCAGAAGTAAATAAAGGTCAAAACAGCGAAAACCGGAAGGGACGGAAAGGCAGAGAAAAGAATGAAAGAAGCAGTTCAGTTACTGAAAGATCTTCTGGCGATTCCCAGCGTAAACGGCAGGGATGATGAAGGGAAGATGGCGGAGTATCTGTGTGAATATTTTAAGGCGGCCGGACTTGCGTCGTTTGTTCAGAGGCTGGACGAAACTCATGCCAATGTGATTGCGGTTCTGGAGGGCGGGGAGGAGAATCCCCCTGTCCTCTGGAATGGTCATTTGGATACAGTGCCTTATGGAGAGCGCGCAGAATGGGAGAGTGACCCGGCAGTACCTGCAGAGCGGGACGGATTTTTGTACGCCAGGGGCGCCAGCGATATGAAGAGCGGCCTGGCGGCCATGGTATATGCTCTCTGTGCCTGCAAAAAGTCAGGCGCCAGGGTGCCGAGAACCATCCGCTTTATCGGAACCTGTGATGAAGAGAAGAATGGCCTGGGAGCCCGGGGGATTCTTAAGGAAGGGCTGTTAGGTTCGGCGGCAGAGCTTCTGATCGGAGAGCCGACCGGCTGCCGCATGGGAGTGGCGCAAAAAGGGTGCCTGTGGCTGGAGATGGAGGTCTCGGGACGGACCAGTCACGGAGCCTATCCGGAGGAAGGCTGCAATGCGGTAGAAGAGGCTGCGGCGCTGGCCGGAGATATCAGGGATTATGTGACCTCTTATATCCATCCGGTTCTGGGAGCTTCCACTGCTCAGATTACGCAGATTCAGGGCGGAGTGGCTCCGAATATGACGCCGGATGCCTGCACCCTTTTAATGGATATCCGTATGGTACCGGGACTGACAAAGGATATGATCTTAGCGGAGGCAAAGCGGCTTGCAGAGGAAAGAGGCCGGCTTGCGAAAGGACTTTTCCGGGCTGAATTTCATGTAAAAAATGATCGGAGAGCCATTGAGACTGCACCGGAACATTCCTTTGCAGAGAGGCTTAGCCGCTGTATCGAAAAGAATGGATTAAAGACAGAGCTTACGGGAATTAATTATTTTACGGATGCTTCGATTCTCGCCGCGGATGCACCGGAAAAAGCGGTGCTTTTATTCGGACCGGGAGAACCGGGGATGGCACATAAGCCGAATGAGAGAGTGGAGCTGGCCCGATACGAAAAGGCGATTGAGATTCTGATGGATTTCATTGCCGCAGGGGAGGTACCGTTTGAGAACAACGATCAAAGACATTGCAGTTGAGACCGGCTTTTCTGTAACGACCATTTCCCTGGTGCTGAACGGAAAGGCCCATAAAATTCCGGAGGAGACGAAAAAGACGATTCTGGAGGCGGCGGAGCGGATGCACTACCGGCCCAATCAGCTGGCGGTCAGTCTGGTAAAGAAACAGAGTAAGACCATCGGACTGATTGTTCCGGATATTGCCAATGTTTATTTCGCCAATATGGCCAAGGGAATTGACGAGGCCTGCCGCGATAACGGAATGACGGTGATCCTCTGCAATACCAATGAAAAGCATGACCGTGATATGGAGTACATCAATATGCTGGCCGATAAGGGGGCAGATGGAATCCTCTATATTATGGCGAAGGACAGTACACCGGAGAAGGGAATCCAGGCCGTGAAGCTGATGGAAGAGCTGCGGGTTCCGTATATTATTTTGGATCGGGTGTTAGGCAGCTTACAGTACCCCGGGATCAGTACGGATCATGAGCTGGGCGGTTATCTGGCAGCCCGCCACCTTCTGGAGCTGGGACATAAAAAGATTGCCTGCGTAACAGGCCCCATGGGAACACTGGCTGATTCCCAGAGGCGGTTTCAGGGCTTTATGGCAGCCATGCATGAATTCGGTGTTGCGGTCGATATGGATCTGGTATGTGAGGGCGCCTACACGCCGGAGGGCGGGGCGGCAGCAGTGGATCAGCTGATCCATTATGACTTTACCGCTGTTTTTGCCTGCAATGACGCGTCGGCCTATGGCGTGTGCAGACAGCTGGCCCGTTACGGAAAGAGAGTTCCGGAGGATGTCTCGGTGGTGGGCTATGATGATGTGGACTATGCGAAAATGCTGGGCGTGCCCTTAACAACGGTCCGCCAGCAGGTACATGCCATGGGAAAAGAAGCGGTGCGGCGTCTGCTGGAGACGATTCAGCAGAAAAAAAGGATGGAGAAATCCATTGTATTTGAACCCGAGCTGATTGTTCGTGAGAGTACGGCAAGGAGGGGAGAAGCATGAAAATATTAAATTTTGGTTCGCTGAATATTGATTATACTTATCAGGTCGATCATTTTGTGAGAGCGGGAGAGACGCTTTCTTCTGATTCGCTGCAGGTATTCAGCGGCGGAAAGGGATTAAATCAATCCATTGCACTGAGCAGAGCGGGAGCAGACGTATGGCATGCCGGAGCGGTGGGAAAGGATGACGGAGAATTCCTGATAAAACAGCTGGAGGATGCCGGCGTACATACAGAGCTGATTGCCCATACGCAGGGAAAGACAGGCCATGCCATTATCCAGAAGGATCCGGCGGGCCAGAACTGCATTCTGCTTTACGGAGGAGCCAATCAGGAGATTACCGAATCGATGGCGGATCGGGTGATGGAAGGCTTTGGCGAAGGCGATTTTCTGATTCTGCAAAATGAGATCAGCGAGATCGGTTATATCATGGAAAAGGCCCATGAAAAGGGAATGAAGATTGTGCTGAATCCTTCCCCGATGGATGCGAAAATTGCGGGATATCCGCTTCAGTATGTGGACTATTTTCTGCTCAATGAGATTGAGGCCTCGGATTTGTGCGGAGGCTCGGGAAAAAAAGGAACGGACGGCGCGGCCGATGCCGATGCGCTGATGGCGGCTCTGTCGGAACATTTCCCGAACGCAAAGATTGTACTGACCTTAGGCGGTGACGGCTCTGTGTACAAAGACGGAGAGCTTCTGATTCGGCAGGGGATTTATAAGGTGCCGGTGGTGGATACCACGGCAGCGGGAGATACCTTTACAGGGTATTTCATCGGCGGCCTTCAAAGGGGCGAGGATGCAAAGACTGCATTAGAGCATGCAGCCAAGGCAGCAGCCATCGCGGTATCCCGGCCGGGAGCGGCGCCTTCCGTGCCGGCGAGGGAGGAAGTCCTCGCTTTTGATTGACTTTCTATCCTATACAGGATAAAATAGGAAGGAACAGAATCAATATCCTGCAGAGGAGGAAAAGAATGGCATTTTTGGATGAACTGGGAAAAGTGATCGGTGACAAGAGCAAGGAGGCTGCCAATAAGGTAAAGGATATTACCAGTGTGCTTCAGCTTAAGTCAAAGCTGTCCTCAGAAAAAGAAAAAGTAAATAAAGCATATATCAGCCTTGGCAAGGCATACTATGACAGACACGAGATCTCCATTGAGGAGGAATATGCCGACGAGTTTAAGATCATCGAGGCAGGTCTTATTAAGATCGCTGCTTTGGAAGAAGAGATTGCCGAACTGGAAGGAACAAGGGTCTGTGCAGAGTGCGGTGCAAAGGTAGAGAAAGACGCCATGTACTGCAGCCGGTGCGGTGCGCCTATGCAGGTGCATACAGCAGCAGTCGATGAGGAAGAAGAGGAAGCTGCCGGGACAGAGCCTGAGGCAGAGGAAGCATCCGAGTTTTCCGAGAAAGACAGCGAGAACGAGGAGTAAAGAAGGCAGATGGATGCATTAGTACAGTGGTTTACAGCCAGTCTTTCCGGGCTGGTTTCAAAAGAGGCGATCATTTTTATTATTTCCATGATCCCGATTTTAGAGCTTCGAGGCGGGCTTCTGGCCGCGTCGCCGGCTCTTTTGAATGTACCGATTCTGACAGCGATTCCGCTTTGCATTATCGGAAATATTTTGCCGATTCCATTCATTTTGCTGCTGATTACGCGGATTTTGGAGTGGATGAAGAAGGTTCGGATATTCCGTCCTGTGGCAGTGTGGCTGGAAAATAAGGCCATGAGCAAAAAGGATCAGATCGAGAAGTACGAATTCTGGGGTCTGGTGCTGTTTGTGGGAATTCCCCTTCCGGGGACCGGCGCATGGACCGGCGCTCTGGTGGCATCCCTGCTGCGGATGCGGTTTCAGAAGGCGTTCGGCGCTATTTTAATCGGAATCGTGATTGCGACTGTAATCATGTCTATTTTGTCCTACGGCGTGCTTGGCGTGCTGTTCGGGTAGGAGAAGGCTTTGGAGACAAAAGAGATAAAGCAGGATACCATATAATAAAATCAGAAAGATCCGGAGACCATAATGAGTGGTCCCGGATTTTTTTATTTCTGCAGGAACTTGCCGTGCGGGGCGCTGCAAAACGAAAGCATTTCCGGATGGCTTTCCCGGAGGAGAAAAAAGACTCTTGACATATACCCCCATGGGGTATATAATGGCGATGAAAAGGAGGAAACGCTCTGGACAGTATAAAGAGATAGTTTCTGTGACAGGGCTCTGGCCGTAAGCTTCGGCCGTTTGGTGTAGGAAGCCTGGATTTACAGACTAAAAGGAGGCAAATATGGATCAATATACAGTAACCGGAATGAGCTGTGCGGCCTGCAGCGCCCGGGTGGAGAAGGCAGTGTCAAAGGTGCTGGGTGTGACATCCTGTTCCGTCAGCCTGCTGACAAATTCCATGGGTGTGGAGGGAAGCGCTTCTCAGAGTGATATTATTGCGGCCGTGGAGGCAGCCGGATACGGTGCGGCTCCAAAGGGCGGTTCGGACAGCGGAAGCGGTGCCGGGGAGAAGCCGGCCGGGATATCAGCGGCAGAGGACTCGCTGAAGGATCGGGAGACGCCGGTTTTAAAACGCCGTCTGATTGCATCTCTGGGCTTTTTGATTGTACTGATGTACATTTCCATGGGACATATGATGTGGGGCTGGCCAGTCCCGGAATTTTTGGCGGGAAATCATGTGGCCATGGGGCTGATACAGCTTCTTCTGGCGGGCATTATCATGGTCATCAACCAGAAATTCTTTATAAACGGATTTAAAGGGCTGATGCATGGGGCACCCAATATGGATACCCTGGTGGCATTAGGCTCAGGCGCTTCTTTTATATACAGCGTTTATGCCCTGTTTGCCATGACGGATGCCCAGATGAAGGGCGATATGGCAGGCGTTATGGCTTATATGCATGAATTTTACTTTGAGTCCGCTGCTATGATTCTTTCGCTGATTACGGTCGGAAAGATGCTGGAGGCCCGCTCTAAGGGCAAGACAACAGATGCATTGAAGAGTCTGATGAAGCTGGCACCCAGGACAGCAGTGATTGTGAGAGACGGAGAGGAGACAGAGGTTCCTGTTGAGCAGGTGCGAAAAGGGGATACCTTTGTGGTGCGTCCCGGAGAGAATATTCCGGTGGACGGGATTGTCATAGAGGGCTGCAGCGCGGTGAATGAGTCTGCACTGACCGGTGAGAGTATCCCGGTGGATAAGGAGGCTGGAGACAGTGTGTATGCAGCAACGGTGAATCAGTCAGGGTATATCCGCTGTGAAGCAGCCCGGGTGGGGGAAGATACCTCTCTTTCCCAGATTATCCGTATGGTGAGCGATGCGGCAGCCACAAAGGCTCCGATTGCCAAGGTGGCGGACAGGGTTTCCGGTGTTTTCGTGCCGGCCGTTATCAGCACTGCGGCGGTTACCATGATTATCTGGCTTCTGGCGGGTGAGAGCATCGGATTTGCTCTGGCAAGAGGGATTTCTGTCCTTGTTATCAGCTGTCCCTGTGCGCTCGGGCTGGCAACGCCAGTGGCGATTATGGTCGGAAACGGCATGGGAGCGAAAAACGGAATTCTCTTTAAAACGGCGGTTTCTCTGGAGGAAGCCGGAAAGATGGAAATTGTGGCTTTAGATAAAACAGGAACCATCACAAGCGGAGAACCGAAGGTAACAGACATCCTCCCCGCAGCAAGGTTCGGCGCAGATGAGCTTATGACTCTGGCCTACGCGCTGGAGAAAAAGAGCGAGCATCCCCTGGCAAAGGCAGTTCTGCATCACGGAGAGGAGCTGGGGCTTACAGCGCCGGAGGTAACAGATTTCCAGGCGCTGCCGGGGAATGGTCTGACAGCCCGTCTGGGCAGCTCTGTCTTGCAGGGCGGAAGCTTTTCCTTTATGGAGAGCCAGTGCGGCGTACCGGAATCCATGAAAAAGCAGTTCGAAGCTCTTGCAGAAGCCGGAAAGACACCGCTCTTTTTTGCAAAGGATAAGACGCTCCTCGGCATGATTGCAGTAGCCGATGTAATCAAGGAGGACAGCCCTCAGGCCGTCAGAGAGCTTCAGAATATGGGCATCCATGTGGTGATGCTGACCGGAGACAACGAGCGGACCGCACGGGCCATCGGCGCGCAGGCCGGAGTAGATGAGGTGATTGCAGGGGTTCTGCCGGACGGCAAGGAGAGCGTTATCCGGGCCCTGAAGGAAAAGGGAAAGGTTGCCATGGTGGGAGACGGAATCAACGATGCTCCGGCCCTCACGAGAGCGGATATCGGAATTGCCATCGGCGCCGGCACGGATATTGCCATTGATGCTGCGGACGTAGTTCTGATGAAAAGCCGGTTAAGCGATGTTCCGGCTGCCATCCGTTTAAGCCGCGCGACCCTTAAAAATATCCATGAAAATTTATTCTGGGCCTTCTTTTATAACATGGTGGGGATTCCCCTGGCGGCCGGTTTGTGGTATCCTGTTTTTGGATGGAAATTAAATCCCATGTTCGGCGCTGCTGCCATGAGCCTGTCCAGCTTCTGCGTGGTGACCAACGCACTGCGTCTGAATCTTTTAAAGGTGCATGATGCATCGAAGGACAGACGGATTCGAAAGAAAACGGTACAGACAGGCGCTGCTGCCGAGGAAAAATCAGCCAAGGGCGACGGGAGGGCCGGCGAGCCGGTTAAAGAAGCAGAGAGTACAGAAAATGGCAGAATAAGCCAGGATCATACTAATAAAAAAATGGAGGAAACAAACATGAAGAAGACAATGAAAATCGAAGGAATGATGTGCATGCACTGTGAGGCAAGAGTGAAGAAATGCTTAGAGGCGCTTCCGGGCGTAACAGAGGCTGTAGTAAGCCACGAGGCCGGAACTGCCGAGGTTTCTTTTGAAGAAGCGGTAACCGACGAAATTCTGAAAAAAGCGGTAGAGGATCAGGATTATAAGGTTCTTTCCATTCAGTAATTTACAGTGAGACGAAAGCTTTAGCCCCGGAGCCGGAATGCCCGGGGTTTGGGCGGTTTCTTTGAAGGAAAAGGGAATGTCGGTTTTCGTCAACAGGAGAGAAGAAAACGGAGGGAAAATGAGCTGCTGCAGAAAAAGAGAAGCAGTCTGTCCGGAGCTGCCGGAGGATGCCGGCTGCATGCCATGCTGCGAGGGCGCGGAGGAGACGGCTGCAGGGGGGCTGGAGCTGCGGCCGGGAGAGCGCCATAAGCATCGGAATCTGACAGAGGAGAAGGATCTGTTAAAGCGTCTGAATCGGATCGAGGGTCAGGTTCGGGGGGTGAAGGCCATGGTGGAGGATGAGCGCTACTGCGTGGATATATTAAATCAGGTGTCGGCCATTCAGGCGGCCTTAAACAGTTTTTCCAAAGTGCTTTTGTCCAACCATATCAAGACCTGTGTGGTGGACGAGATTGAGGCCGGAAACGGGGAAGAGGCAGTGGAGGAGCTGTGTAAGACGATTCAGAAGCTAATGAAATAAGGGAAAAGAGGGTTTCTGTACGAATTGATCTAATTAAATAAATTTTTTTAAAAATTATTTCCAAAAAAGGGTTGACATTTTTCGCAATTTATATTATACTACGTAACGTAATCGAGGCGTGGCTCAGTTTGGTAGAGCGCTGCGTTCGGGACGCAGAGGTCGCAAGTTCGAATCTTGTCGCCTCGACTGGTTACTAAGGCCTGTTGGTCAAGCGGTCAAGACGACGCCCTCTCACGGCGTAAACCCGGGTTCGATTCCCGGACAGGTCACTTTTTAAAATTGCTTTGGATTTATTCCAGAGCATTTTTTTAAACGCTTCCATGGCTCAGTTGGTAGAGCGACGCATTCGTAATGCGTAGGTCCGGGGTTCGAGTCCCCGTGGGAGCTTAGCTTTAAAGTCTTTGAGAAATCAGAGACTTTTTTTATTTCAAAAGCGGTCGAGGAGCTTTGCTCCCCGGCCCTTTTTTTATCGTTTCTGAACCTGTATTGCCTGCAGTAGGAAAAATGTTAATTTCTACTTTATTGCTATTTGCTTTTTTGCAGAATAAAATAGCATCTAAATACCTATGCCCAGAAAACGGGCAGGGAGGAGAATGGATGAGAATGAAAGGAATCCGAAAGATAAAGACGGCAAAAAGCTGGATGATTGCTGCCGGGGTTTCAGTGTTCGTTTTGCTGACCGGTGCGGGAACCTGGCTGGCAGTCAGGGGAGGCCGGGATGACTCGGCGGCTTATGAGGCATATCAGTATCTGAAAAGCGGTAATATGGAGAATGCCAGAGCAGCAGCAGCGGAGCTTAGAGCGTCCTCAAAGGGCGATGCCTGTATCGTGGAGGTTCTGGCCGATGCCGGAGAGCGGGATTACATGGCAGTGTATTTTAAAAGCCGCGAAATGGAGCAGGAGGGAACTATCCCCAAGGGTCAGGAAGAGGTAGTGGCAATTCTGAAGGAAGATGCCATGGCTAGGCTGGGTATCGGCGGCGAGATGAATCCGACTGCGTATGATACCGCTCTGGATACCTGGTATCAGAGCCTTTCCATGAGCGGCTGGAAGCAGAATGTGTATGAAGAAAAATTTTTGCAGGACCGGCTTCTGACAGAGGAAGGCATGGAATATATGACGGATGAGGCCATGGAGGCGCTGCTTCTTCAGTATGGAGGACAGGAGGATATCCTGCGCCGGGCGATCCGTTATTATTCGGAAAAAGGAAATTATGACAGGGCGATGGAGCTGGCAGAGCTCTTAATCCGGGTAGCTGATACCACGGAGAATCAGATCATTTACACAGACCTGATTGCAGATAAGATTTACCATGGAAATGTTGCGGATCAGACACGGGATAAGGAAGCAGGAAAGCTTCTTGCAAAGGCCGAGGGGCTGAAGGCCAAGGCGGAACGCTACAATCAGGATACAGAGGCGGATCGTGAGAAACAGAGCGCCCTTTATAATGAAGCGGATCTGTATCTGGATCAGATGCAGCAGCTGGAAATCAGCCGTGCCATTAATTATTTAAAGGCCAAAAAGCCGATGTTCGGAGATTCTTCCGGCTATTATGATCTGCAGATGGCCAAGCTTTACATGGCGGTAGGCGATAAGGAGGAGGCCAGCCGCCGGGTGCAGGCTTTGATTAACAATTATATGAACTTAAAGGACAGCTCCCGTCTGAAGGAGGCCTTGAGTAAGCTGGCGGATGTCTATAATCTGATGAAGGAAGAAGGCGAGGAGGCCAAGCTTAAGAAGGCGATGGAAGAGTTGATGGCAGCCCAGAGCCAGGGAGTGGTAAACGGAATCAACAGCCGTTTTTCCGATTATGTGGCTTCTTACCTGAAATTCAGCAACCTTCGGATTCACATCGGCTCCATAGACGGCGATGATTTCCCTGAGGTGACGGTGAAGGTTAATATCAGCGGTTCCAAACGGGGAATGACCGGAAAAAAGCAGGATTTTACAAAATCAGATTTCACCCTGGCGGACAGCGGCTATTCTATCCGCGATTTTACCATGAAATCCAGGGAAAAAGACGACAAGGTATCGATTGCCATTGTCATGGACGGCAGCGGCAGTATGGAAAACGGCCCTCTGCGGGATGCGAAGCAGGCAGCAATCGGCTGTATTAACAGCATGAATACAGAGGAAGAGCAGTTCGCCATCATTTCCTACAGCTCGGGAGCTTCCGTGGTCAAAAGCTTAAGCAGCGGGCAGCAGCAGCTGATTCAGGGAATCAATTCCATCCGCGCAGGCGGAGGAACGAATATCCCGGCCGGATTAAAAGCCGGAATCGGTGCATTGCGGGGAGCCAAAAAGGGCAGCAGCGCCATTATCCTCTTAAGCGATGGACAGGATGGCTCTTCCGGAGATATGGACAGCGCCATTTTGGAAGCGCAGAGCGCGGGAATCTCTGTATACACCGTGGGATTCGGCAATGCGGATGTCGGATATTTAAGCAGTATTGCCAGCCGCACCGGCGGTCTGCATCTGACGGCTTCCAGCACCTCGGAGCTTTCGGAGATTTACCTGCTGCTGCAGCGTTACATCAATAATAATTACGAATTCCATTACACCATCACGGAGAACCCGGAAAAGGGAGATCGAAAGGCAACGGTCCTGGTGACAGGCAGCGGACTGGGCGATCAGGCGGACTATGAGGTGGAAGGCATTGAAGAGCCGGAAGAGCTGGCGGTAGAGAGCCTGCAGCCGGATCAGCTCAAGATGCGGGATATTGAGCGCGGCGCGGTGATCGGAATTACCGGAAAGGGCTTTAAGAACGGCATGAGTATCCAGGCAGGCGGAATCGAGCTGACGGATATTCAGGTGGTGGATGAGTATCTGGCCTACGGAACCCTGAAAGGAAGCATGACTCCGGGCTATTATACATTGACGGCCCGCAGGGAAAATCAGGAGGCCAGTGTCTTAAACGGAATCGAAGTAATCCGAAGCCTGGACTGCACCACCGTGACCATCGGAGACAATACAATCACAGCTTCCCAGATTGGACAGACCGGAGAGGCAGACTTTATTCTGGAGGGAAATGTCTGCATGAACGGATTCCTGCGGACAGAGGGCACGATGAAGATTCATGCGGATGCCCTGCCGCCTAACTTTGATATGGAAAGTAGCAAGTCTCAGTACCTGGGAGAGCGGGGAACCATAACCGGTGATTCCTGTCTTTATGTGACATATGAAAAGAAGGAAAATGACGACAGCTTTACCAACCTGATGCTGGGCGGCAAATCCATGGCCCTGACGGGGGACAGCTACAGCGTAAGCGTCAACGGACCGGAAGCAAAATTTGATAAGACATTTCTGGACGGAAGGGAGCTTGTGATCAGTAAGCTGGCAAGCGTGGGAATTAAGGACATCAGTTATACCGCCAGAGGACTGCATATTGAATCGAAGTCATTAAACAGTGATGAAATTTTCGGAAATATTTCATCCGTTATTAAAAAGATGAAATCCGGAAAGGCATCCCAGACATCGGGCAGTACCGATACCTCGGGAAGCAGTGCATCATCGGGCAGTTCGTCCGGCAGCAGCCATGTGGTAGAAAAGCTGATCGATAATAAAGCGAAGAAGCATGTGGCCATTGACGGTTCACTCAGCGTGTGGATTATGCCGCAGGAGATAAAGGTAAACGGAGAAGGAAAGCTTTCTTTCTCGAACGGCACGGTGAAGCTGGGCAATATTGCGCTGCGTACGGTAAGCTTTAAGCTGGATACCATGAGCGCGTCGCGGGAATACTGGAAATTCGGAATCGGCGTTACCAACAATCAGTTCCTGACGATGGTAACACAGCTGAAACTGGATAACTGGATCTTAAAAGAAAACAAGGACGACGTGGTGACCATGGAGGTATCGTCCTTCTATATGCTGCCGGATAAGATCCGCATCGTAAATGAAACCCATTTAACGAGCGTGGGTCCGATTGATATCAACAAGCTGGAGTGCTCTGCACAGGGGCTTTCCGGACTTCTTCTGCATTTCCTGAATGAGGAACAGCAGCGGGCCGTGTTAAGCGGACGGACAAAGGACGAGGTAAAGACACCGGACTTTGTCTTCGCGGGCAGCCTGGGCGGCGATATCAATCTATTTGCTAAGCCGCAGATGCTGAAGGAGACCATCGAAAAGATAAAAGGCAAGGACGCCGGAAAGATTGGAACGGCAAATGCCGGTTTCGAATTAAATGTACCGAAGGAGACTCTGAAGGTGTCTACGGATTTCAATGTGCTGGGACAGACGGTAAGCGGTGCCCTGATCTTTGATTTCCCGGATGCCCTGGAGCTGGAGGCCAAGGCAAAGGCGGGCAAAGATTTGAAACTGGATTTCCTGACTGCAAAGCTGGGAGGCCAGCTGGATCTCTATATCCTGTTCTATCAGGGGTGCACGGATATGAAGTTTTCCGGAGCCGGAACGCTGGACATCAACTGGGCCAGTATTCACGAAAAGAAATCGGTTGATGCCAATGTGATAATCTGTAAGGTAGGAGAGGGAACCTCCTCAGAGAGGACTGTCATTCAGCTTACGGTACAGACCGGGAACAGAGTGTGGTACATCTTTTATGATGATTACGGAAATATCCTGAAAAATAGTATCGATGCAGATACGTTTGAACTGTAAAGGAGGAAAATAAGATGAAAAAGATAATAGGTAAAGCGGCAGTGTGCCTGCTTGCTGTTTTTCTCCTTCAGGATCCGGCCGTGCAGGCGGTGTATGCCGAGCCGGACGGTCAGGAAAGAAACGCTGACGGAGCAGAGAACCCGGATGCAGCGGCTTCATCCGCCGCCGGGGGGAAAACCGTAGAGGTAGAAGTGACAGAACGCGGGGATGTGGTATTCCAGGCGGTGTGGGATAACAAGGAAAAAGAAGCGGAAGGGATGGTTCTGACAAGTCCCAGCGGCAGGAAGTACGGAACCGGCTATACGGACGACCGAGTTACCTCGGAAGGCGGCCAGATCCTGGTGGGTATCTCTGATGCAGAGACGGGCATTTGGACCGTAGAGCTTCGGGGCTCCGGCTTAGGCCGGGTGAACTTAACGGCCGGTATCCCCAGAACGGGACCGGAGGCCGAAGGCACCGCGGTTGGAGAGGAGACGCCGGAACAGACCCGGAAGATTTCCTGGAATATCAAAAATCCGGGCGGCATCCTGTTCGGGGAGGTGTTTGCCGATACCCGTCCGTCGGGCTACAGCGGAAAGCGGATCGGAACCGTGGAGGCGGATACAAGCCAGACAGGCGGCCGCATGGAGGCGGATGTTTCCATGAAGGATCTGGACAGCGGCTGGTATTTTATCCATGTCACAGTCATGGACGAGGCGGGAGCTTTCACCAGATTCTATCTGGATGAACCGGTTTATCATGAGAACACGGATCGGGAGGAAGCGCTTCCCGGGGCTGAAGTCTGGGCTGCAGTGACTATGCGGGACGGGGCAGAAACGGCCTGCGATCTGGTGCTGACCTGGGAAAATCCAGAGGAACGGCAGCGGACCTATATTGTAAAGGTCTGGGATGCGGATACAAAAGAGCTTTTGATGGAACAGGAGACCGAGGATACGGCCTGGGTAACGGATTTCCCTGCGGATCGGGAGCGGGTTCTGGCGGCGGCCGCCTATTATCAGAACGGTCAGGCCGGACAGTTAAAGCCTGTTGAGGTAGACCGGACTGATTTTCCTGAGGCAAAGGCCGAGTTTCCGGAAGGAGACAGCTTAAACCGGAAAACAGTCCGGATAAAGGTAAGCTGCGACAGCACCAGTCAGGTGACGGGATATGTGGAGGATGAAGCGGTGGCAGAGGCCACAGGCCCTTCGGAGCTCTCTTTCCCGGTGACAGAAGGCGATCACCGTCTGGAGGTATGGGTGAGAAAGCCGGGCGGCAACGCAGTGATTCTGGAAAAAGAGTATTATGTGGACACCATTGTCCCCCAGCTTCAGCTTTATGAGGACGTGGATGGAACCGTTACTTCCGAAGATTACATCTATGTGAACGGATACTCTGAGCCAGGCGCAGAGCTGACCTGCAACGGGGAGCCGGCTGCCATGGAACAGGGCTATTTCAGCATCCGGTTCCCATTGGGGGATGGAGCAAATGAAATTACGCTGAAAGCGGCAGACATTGCCGGAAATGAGAGCAGTTATACGGCTGTGGTGACACGAAAGGGAGCAGGCATGAAAGCGGCGGTGATTTACAGCTTTCTGGCAGTGATACTGACAGGAGCGTTCATTGCTGGGGCATGCTTCTTTGTGATAAAAAAGAGGAGGACAAGAAAATGAGAAGGATGAAAAAAGCAGGAGCGATTTTTTTGGCTATGAGTCTGACGTTCGGAGCAGCTGGGTGCGGCCGTTCGTCCGAGCTTTCCGGCCACCCGGAAAGCGCAGTGGGATCTGAGCAGGAGGGCTCCGTTTCCGGGGGCGGTTTGGCAGACGGCCAGGATGCTGAATCGGCAGATGAAAAAGACAGCGGGGCCGCCGCAGCGGACACTTATGAAAAGGTGGATCCGGATTCTGTGTCAGAGGCGCAGTCAGAAGATTTTACTTATGAGGATCTCGGGGGAGTCATTCGGATTACTTCCTATATCGGTACAGCAGACAAAGTGAAGGTACCGGAGCAGATAGACGGAGTGCCGGTTCAGAGAATCGGGGAAGATGCCTTTAGAAGTAATACAGAAATTACCTATGTATATCTGCCGGATACGATTACTTATATCGGGAATAGAGTCTTTTGCAATTGCAGCAGGCTTGCGGAGGTAAGGCTGCCTCAGGGAGGCATGGGAGAAATCCCGAATTCTGCATTTTCTGGGTGTTCCAGCCTGGCTTTAATTGAAATTCCGGAGGGGGTATTCTCAGTCGGAGAGTCAGCCTTTGAGGGCTGTACGAGTTTAAAGAAGGCCGTGCTTCCATCTACTCTGACCCATCTATATGATGGCGCTTTTGACACCTGTTCTTCATTGGCCGAGATTAATCTGGAATCAGTAACGGTACTTACGCAGCTGGTCTTCCGGGACTGTACGAGCCTTACCTCTGTCAGTCTTTCCCCGGATTTGACCCATATTGGCGGCAATACGTTTCTTAGATGCACCTCTCTGAAAGAGATTCATCTGCCGGAAGGAAATCCGAATTATACCATGGAGGGCGGTGTTATCTATGAAGGAGATACGGCCGTAACCATGGCTTGCGGAGCAGAGCAGGAGGAGATAGTTTTCCGGGAGGGAACTACACAAACGGAACAGAACTCTTTTCGGGAAAATGTACACGTAAAACGAATCGTCATTCCGGACAGTATGGAGCTCATTGACAGAAATGCATTTTGCGGATGTCAGTCACTGGAATCAGTCTCCATAGGAAGCGGGCTGAAAACTCTGGGACAGGAGTGCTTTATGGATTGTCCTAATTTGAAAACAGTAACGATCAAGGAATCGGGAAATGAGGTTACCATGATCGGAAATCTCTTTTACGGCTGCAGAAACTTAGAAACCATTAATCTGCCGGATTCGATGGATTTGTTTAACGACAACAGGGCGGAGGATATGTTCAGGTACTGTGAGAAGGTAAAGATTACCTACAAAGGACAGACCTACACTTATGATCAGCTGGCAGAGCTTACGGAGGCGATACAAAAATGAAGCGGTTCCGAATAATCTGGACTGCTCTCACTGCAGTCATTTTCATTCTGGCTGCCTGGACCAATTATCTGTGCTGGGGAGAACGGCTTCTCACCGTTTCCACCGGGCTCGGTTCCTTTGCGGCCTCCACTTATCGGCCGTTTCTGATAGCATCGGCTGTCATGCTGGCAGTAACGGCTGTGCTGTGGGCAGTACGGAGAAAAAAATAAAAGAAAAAGAAGGATCGGTTGGAATACTGCATCAATGTATGCAGGACCTTAACCGGTCCTTTCTCTTATCATCAATGGTCCTGCACGGCTTTTCGGGCTCAGCTCATGCCATGTGTCATCGCCGCCTGCGGAACCATCCGGACAAAAAAGGGGCCGGAAGAAAAAACGTTCCGTCAGTGGCAAACTCCGTTCATCTATGCTATACTAACCCATAGAAAGTCACGCAAAAGTATGGCGGGAGGTAAGAAGTGAGCATCGGATTTACATTTACAGCCAGGGCCAAAAAGCCGGAGAAACTGACACAGAAGGCGGAGCAGCTGGCAAAGGAAAAGGGCTATGGACTTTCCGTAGGGAAGAACTGGCTTCGTTTTATACTCTGCCCCATGGGAGAGTTTTTCCTTCATTGGGAGAAGGAGACAAAGGTTTTGGGACAGTGGACTGTGACCGGAGAGTGTTATTCCACCCCCTGCGGCGCCGGTTTCCATAAGGCAGCTATTGATTTGCTGGATGAACTGGACCGGGGTGCATTGAAAATCCGGTCTGTGGAAGATGAAACCCAATATTATGAACACCGTGATTTTGAGCGTATGAAGGAGCAGCATTTTTACCCATGGCTGAAGACCCTGGTAACGCTCTGCGGGGAAAAGGTAGCATCGGGAGAGTATTCCAATTTAAGCATCTGCTGGAACCTGGACCAGTACCAGCCGGAGGAGATACCGGGGACCCTGGTTACGCCCCTGGGCCGGTTTGAGGCGAAAAGCATGGTAAAGGCTGTGGAAACGCTGGGAGTCCGCTGGCTGGCGGATCGGTTTTTTCTGTGGGATGCGAAAGAGCAGGATGCCAGATATTTCCGCAACAGCGCTTTGAATCTGATGTGGGAAGAGTGCTGCTATGTGCCGTCCTCCCGGAGAGAATCTGATGCAAGATGCAATCGGATGATTCTTGAGCTGACAGAGCGGGCATCAAGGCTGGATCCAAGGCTTCCGCTTCCGGTTACGGCCTACCGGGAGATATGTGCGCTGGACGGCCGGGAACCGAGGATTTCGGAGGATACGCCGGAGCTGGAACAGACGTTTCCCATCGGCTATCGGAAAAGTCCGGTGGTCCATTCCTACGGAACCCTGCAGCTTGCGCTGCCGGGCGATTATCTGGAGGAGTGGGAGGACGACGGAGACGGCGGCGGGAACAGTATGTGGTGGAACGGCACAGAGGAAAGCCCTGTCTGGCGCATCACCGGCCTTCGAAAGCGGGAGGGAAGCGCCCAGCTGTCTCCGGCCGCTGACAGAGAGCGGGACAGGGAGCAGAAAGCGGTGCCAAACGGAATGGTCCGCTGGGGCTGGTATCCGCTGGAAGAAGAGCGGAAAGAAGGGGAAGAGATGGCATATCAGGTTTACTGCGAAGCCGTTTCCGGTCCCTCTCTGTTTCTGATTACGGCCACCTATTTCCGAAAGGAGGACAGGCTATTGATTTATGAGCTTTTAAACCGCCTGAAATTCCTGAAAAATGAGACCCCGGAGGAGCATACGGAAAATTATCAGAGTGAATAAACATAGAAATGATTGTAGAAAGAGAGGAACTATTTTATGGAAACAACAACTGTATGGTCTGAGAAAAAACGCATCTGGTGCGGCCTTCCATGGACCTTTACTTCCTATCGGCTGACAGAAGACCGCCTGTTTGTAAAGCGCGGCTTTCTCAATTTAAGAGAGGATGAGGTGCGGCTTTACCGTATCAAGGATCTGGTCCTGCGCCGCAGCTTTCTGCAGAGGATGTTCGGCCTGGGTTCCATTCAGGTTATTTCGAGCGATTCCAGTCTCGCCAATTTTGAACTGGTAAATATTAAAAAAAGCGAGGAGGTCAAGGAGCAGCTTTCCAATCTGGTAGAAGAAGAGCGCCAGAGAAAGAAGGTTTCCTCCAGAGAATTTTTAAGCTTTGAAGCAGAGGAAGAGGATGAGGGATTAGATGCAGAGTAGCTTTTGGATTGGAATACTCATTCCCTTTATCGGGACGTGTACAGGCTCGGCCTGTGTCTTTTTCCTTCGGGATCAGTTAAAGGCGGCGGTGCAGAAGACTCTGCTCGGCTTTGCTTCCGGTGTGATGGTGGCTGCCTCTGTCTGGTCTCTTCTGATACCGGCCATGGATTTGTCAGAGCCTATGGGAAAATGGGCCTTTATTCCCGCGGCAGCAGGCTTTATGCTGGGCATCGGGTTTCTGCTTTTCATGGATCTGCTGATTCCCCATCTCCATTTGAATGATGCCAGGCCCGAGGGAAGGCCCTGCGGCCTGAAAAAAACGACCATGCTGGTGCTGGCCGTGACCCTTCACAATCTTCCTGAGGGAATGGCAGTTGGTGTTGTCTTTGCCGGATTTCTGGCAGGCAACGGGGCAATCAGCCTGGCCGGGGCTCTGTCCCTCTCCATTGGAATTGCCATCCAGAACTTCCCGGAAGGTGCCATCATCTCTTTGCCGTTAAAGAGCGAAGAGGGTGGCAGCAGAGGCCGCGCTTTTATCCTGGGAATGCTTTCCGGTGTCGTAGAGCCTATCGGAGCGCTGCTCACGGTATGCGCCTACCGTTTTATTGTGCCGTTTCTGCCGTATCTCCTGGCTTTTGCGGCCGGAGCCATGATTTATGTGGTGGTGGAGGAGCTGATTCCCGAATCGGCAGAAGGAGAGCACTCCAATATGGGAACCATCGGATTTTCTGTGGGCTTTGTCATGATGATGATTCTCGATGTGGCCTTGGGCTGAGATACGCCATCACGTGATGTCTTTGCCTTCTCCGACGGTACGGCTGTACCAGAACATCAAAACAGCCATGGAGATGATAATTCCATATCCCACCCAGCTATAGAGATCCGGGATTTGGCCAAAGGCAAAGAAGCCGATGAGAGCGGAAAAGAGGATCTGTGAGTAGCTGTAGACAGAGATATCGCGGGCCGGGGCGCAGGCATAGGCAGCGGTGACGGAAAATTGCCCTCCTGCGGCGGCAGCTCCTGCCAGAAGGAGAGAAGCAAGCTGCATAAATGTCATGGGATGGTAGTCAAAGATCAGGAAGGGTGCCGTGACAATGCACGAAAACAGAGAGAAAAAGGCCACAATGCAGGGTTTCTGCTCATTCAGCTGGCTGAGCTTGCGCACATAGGTGTAGGCAGCTCCGGCGCAGATCCCTCCGAAAAAGCCGATGAGGGCCGGGAAGAAGTCCATATTCAGTCCGGATGGCTTAATGATAAAGAGGCTTCCGACGAAAGCAAAAGTCAGGATCAGCGCCTGGGCCGGCTTCACCCGCTCCTTCAGAACGTAAATGCTGAACAGAATGGAAAAAAAGGGCGACATCTTATTTAACATCGAGGCATCTGCCAAAAGCAGGTGATCCACTGCATAGAAGTTGCAGAGCACGCCCACTGTGCCGAAGACAGAGCGGAGCAGGAGGTACTTTCCGTTTCCGCCAAAAAACCAGATGCGGCTTTTTTGCATGACAGCAGAAGCGGCAAAGAAGGAGATCAGATTGCGGAAAAAGCTTTTCTGCATGGCCGGGAGATCGCCGGATAAGCGGACAAAATAATTCATGAGGGCAAAAAAGGCGCCGGACAGGATGATAAAGAAAATTCCTTTTATGGTGTCTTTTGATTTCATGGAAATAAAGCTCCTTTCCGGTTACTGTATATAATGTGAGAATCCCGGCCGGAAGCCGGAACCGCAGCAGTAACCGCAGATAAAACGACGATGGAAATCTAAATCAAATTATAGCAGAACCGCGGGAAAGATCCCAGAAAAAAATGAAAGGGATAAAATATAACAGGGGTGATGCCAAAGGAAAGCCGGAAGGCCTTCTTTTGCATCACCCTGTTTTGGTTGAAAGCAGGATTTTAGCTGCGAATCAAATGTTTTAAAACCTATGCGGGCTGTCCGCTCTTTTTTCTCAGCTTTCCAATGACAGGAACCAGAGCGAAGCCCAGGATAACCAGCACGATGATGATGGCAATCGGCCGTGTGAAGAAGTAATTCACCAGTCCGCCCTTGGGCGCTGCCATAATCAGAGTACGGCGGAAGTTGGATTCCAGGATGTCGGCCAGTACCACGCCCAGAACCAGGGGAGCAGGCTCGAAGCCGAAAATCTTCATCAGATAGCCGATAAGACCGAATACCAGCATGATGACAACCTCATACATACTGTTGCTCAGGGCGTAGGTACCGATGCTGGCCAGTGCAACGATGATAGGAACCAGCACGGAGTTGGGAACCAGACAGATGCGCGCCATCTGCTTTGCCATGGATACGCCGATGATTCCCATTAAAATATTAGCTAACAAAAAGCCGATGAAAATCGCATAGGTGGTAACGGCCTTTTCTCCGGTAAATAAATCGCTTCCCGGCTGAAGACCGTGCATCAGAAGCGCGCCGTAGAGGATGGCAGTAACCGGACTTCCCGGAATTCCCAGGGTAAATAAAGGAATCATGGCGCCGCCGCAGGCTGCGTTGTTGGCTGCTTCAGAAGCGGTGATGCCGTCAATCGAACCTTTGCCGTATTCCTCCGGATGCTTGGAGGTCCGTTTGGAAATACTGTAGCTGATCCAGGCGGCAATGGAACAGCCGGCAGCCGGAATAAAACCGATAAATGCGCCGATAATAGAGCTCCGCATCATATTGGGAGCCAGACGCTTCGCATTTCCTTTTGTCCAGCGTTTTCCCTTCAAACCAACGGCCGGATCCTCTACGATAGTAGAGCTGCTGCCCCGCAGAAGCTTGTCCACCAGCACCAGAACCTGGGCGATGGAGAAAAGGCCAATCAGAATCGGGGTGGAATCAAGACCGTCCTCCAGCCAGAGCTGTCCGAAGGTAAAACGGGATACGCCGCTGATGGAATCCATACCCACACAGCCGATTAAAAGGCCGACTAAAGCGGAAAAGATTCCCTTGGCCTGATTATCTCCGGTCAGACCGGAAACCACCAGAATACCGAAGCAGGCCACCAGAAAATATTCCAGGCAGGAGAACATCAGGCTGATTTTACCAAGAGCCGGAGCAAACAGGATGAGGCAGACAGCGCCGATGATACCGCCGACAACGGAAGCTACGGTAACAACAGAGACTGCCTCCATACCCTGGCCCTTTTTCGTCATTTCATAGCCGTCCATGGTGGTGGCAGCTGAGGCTGCCGTACCCGGGGTATGGCATAAAACAGCAGTGATGGAGCCGCCGTACACGCCGGTGGTGTACATGGCTGTCATCATAACCAGAGCCGCTGTGGCGCTCATGGAAAAGGAGATGGGGAGCAGTAGGGCAATGCCGACGGAAGGTCCCAGGCCGGGGATAATTCCGATCGCCATACCGCCTACTACGCCAATCATCAGTGCCAGAATGACTTCCGGCGAGAGAAAGGATGCCATAGCGGCAGATAAATATTCAAACATGGATACGTCCCTCCTTATAAATACCGGAAAAGCCGGCCTAAAATGCCAACCTTGTAGATCGGCAGCTGCAGAATGATGACAAATACCACATAGCAGAGCACGATGTAGGCAGCCGTGATAATCAGGTTCACTTTAAGTGATTTTACTTTCAGGTATTTCTGCGTCAAAATCATGAAAACCGGAGTTGCAATCCAGTAAGTAATATAGCGGAAACCCAGATAATAAAGGAAGATAAAAAGCATGAACAGGAATGCATGCTTACTGTCCTTTACGGTCAGTGTATAATGGAAATCACCTTTCATTTCTTTGGTAAGGCGGAGCCCCTTCATCAAGATGAAGAGGGCGCATACCGCCATCAGTACCGATAATGCAATGGGAAGATAGGAAGCCTGGCCGGAAATATTGACGGATATTGAGAGTGCCGCCGCACAGAAGGCCAGAAGCACCGCGCCTACCCATACGTCCCGATGAAATTTGCTGGTCATAAGGATACCTCCTGATTTCATAAACGATTAATTTCCCCAGATTTCTTTTCTTGTTTCAACCTGGCTTTCCAGGAGCTCTTTGAATGCCTCACCGGAAGTATTGTCAAGCTGAAGTCCGAGAGATGTCATGCTCTCAATGTAAGATTCATCCTCCATAGCTTTTAACATGGCATCTGTCATAAAGGAAACAATCTCTTCATCGACACCCTGCGGATAGAAGTAGCCGCGGGCAGCAAAGGCAAGGAGCTCTTCTCCGGTTGCTTCCTTAACGGTCGGAACATCCGGCATAAAATCACTTCTTTCCTCACTGAACACGCACAGAATCTTCATCTCACCGGATTGGTAAGCGCTCTGCACATCAGAGATGGAAGCAAAGAAGATATCCGTATCACCGGCCAGGAACATACCGCGGCTGTCCGAAGCACCGTCTACCGGAACGACGGTAATCTGAGTACCGAAGGTTTTGTTGAACCATTCGGCTGTCGTGGCATCGCCGTCGGTGATACCCGTAGCCTGTGCGGAAACAAGGGTCTGGTTAGCTTTTGCATATTCAATGAATTCATCCATCGTAGAGAAGCGTGAGTCATTGGAGCGGATAGCCAGAACATTATAATCCAGAGCCTGATTTGCCAGCACCTGTACGTCCTCCAAGTTGTACTGTCTCGGATTTTCCGGATCTAGCTCACCCATGGCGTAGTTGTGATTGATGAGACCGATCGTATAGCCGTCTTTATAGTCTCCCTGAATCAAATCTGTCCAGGCAACCCAGCCGCCGGAACCGGTCTGGTTTTCTACGACTACATTCACTCCCAATACATTAGAAAGAGCAGTAGCCATGCTGCGTGCGCCGATATCTGTGCCGCCGCCTGCAGAGAACGGGCAGACAAGCGTAATCGTTTCGCTCGGGAAATCGGCCCCGGATTTCTTGCTGCCGGAAGCGGCAGATTCAGCCGGATCGCTGCTGCCGGCCGAACCGGAGCAGGCTGTCATGGTAAGTGCTAAAGCACAGGCAGAAAGAACAGTTAAAAATCTTTTCATTAGTGAATTCCTCCTCTTTTTGTTCATTTTGTTGAGTATTCCTCGTTGTTATCCTCATTGTATTAGCAAACTGCCCTGAATACAAACAGCTTTTTTCTTTTATATCACAATAAAAATATTGTAACTTAGGACTGCGTTTTTGAAAATGGAAAATATTACAATACTTTTATTGTGATATAAAGTCTAAAAGTTGTTGGACAGTTGTATGCATAAATTTCTATACTGTAGCTGTCTGAAAGATATCTTGCCAGCCTGGCATTCGCTTAAAAAACCAGGGTGTGCAAAAACAGGATATTCAATGTGATGAATCAGGAGGTTACATATGACAAAAAAAGAACGAATTATGGCTGCGATTAAAGGAGAAACGCCGGATACTCTTCCCTATTCCTTTTGGACCCATCTGCCGGGGATCGATTTAAATCCGGAAGAGCTGGCAGAACGTACTTATGAATTTTACCGTACTTATGATGTGGATTTCATAAAAACCATGAATAACGGGATGTATGCCATTGAAGATTTCGGATGTGAAATTGATTATTCCGGAGTGCTGGCCGGCGGTGTGGCGAAGGTAGTGAAAACCCCCATTCAGACACCGGAAGACTGGTATAAGCTGACGCCCTGTCCAGTGAACAAAGGAAGCCTGGCGAGAGAGCAAAAAAGCCTGAAGCTGCTTCTGGATAAGGTAAAGGGGGAGGAAGTGCCGGTGATCTTTACCATATTCAGCCCCTTAACCATTGCCAACAAGCTTTCTGGCAATCAGCTCCGGGAGCATTTGAAAGCAGGATACAAAGAGGCGGTTCATTATGCGTTAAAGGTGATTACAGAAACAACCTGTAATATGGCCAGAGCCGTTCTGGACGCCGGAGCGGACGGCATTTTCTTTGCGGCGCAGAGCAGTACCTATGATTTTATGACTGTAAAAGAATACAGGGAGTTCGGAGTTCCCTATGACTTAGAGGTATTGAAAGCAGCGGAAAAGGGCTGGATGAATACGGTACACGCCCACGGTGAGAACATCATGGTAGAGGTGCTGAAGGACTATCCGGCGCCGATTTTTAACTGGCACGCCTGGGAGACGCTGCCTGCAGTCAATGAGGCTTCTATTATCACCGGAAAATGTCTCATGGGAGGATTGAGCCGTACTGATATCACAAAATGCAACCGGAATGCCATCCGTCACCAGATTTTTGAATGCTTCCGGATGCTGGACGGCCGTCATCAGATCCTGACACCGGGCTGCGTGATCCGCTATCCGCTGGATAATGATATGCTCTCCTATATTAAGCAGGAGAAGGATTTTGTAGAGCAGCAGATGCGGATCTATGCGTAACGCTGACAAGGATCAATAGGAAAATTTTTCCCTGGTAATCCGGATGAATTCCTGGGCTGCCCGGCTGATGTAGTGTCCCTTCAGATAAGCGACAGTAATAGGCTTTGAGCCGGCCGGATAGTCCAGAGGAAAGATGGAGACAGAATCCCTCCAGTCTACGCCGCTCCAGAACAGAGTTCTGCGGTTGATAAAGATTTCCGGAAGAACGATAGCGCCGATTCCGGCGGAGCAGAGGGAAACCAGGGTGGTCATGCTGGTGGTTTCCAGTGCCACCTCCGGCTCTACGCCGTGTTCCTCGCAGCACTTTTCATAGACACCGCCCAGCCAGACATCATGGGGCATTTTGATAAAAGGATAGGCACCGAAAATCTGAAAATTCTGCAGGGTTCCGCTGCGGGGAAGCGTTTTGCGTGCCTCTTTATCAGCCATCAAAAGTGCGTTGGGAACGGCGCAGACCAGATGCTCGGTGTGAAGCAAATCCTCGTGTACCCGTTCCGGATCGTTGATGGCAAAGCCGATATACAGATCGGCCCGCCCTTCATAGAGCGCCTGGTTAATCTCCCGGGTCGTTCCTTCTACCAGCTTAATGCGGATCTGAGGGAAATTTGCATGAAATTCCGGCAGAATGTCCGGCAGCATGACAGAACCCCGGGAGGTACTGATGCCGATGGTCAGCTCACCGCTTCGGAAATCGCGGATGTCCTGCATGGCTGACTCAATCTGGTTTTTCTGGTACAGGAGAGTCCTGCTGTACGAATACAGGGCTTTGCCGGCCTCGGTGAGGGTAGCCGGCTGGGTGCGGTTAAAAAGAACCACGTTGAATTCATCCTCCAGCCTGGAAATATGGCTGCTTAAAGCCTGCTGGGAAATAAAAAGCCGTTTGGCGGCCTTAGTAAAATTCAGTTCCTCCGCCGCAACGGAAAAGTAATACAGATTCAAAAAATTCATAAGCGCCTCACATGTAATTCATGTTTTGATAAAACTGATTATAGCGGATTGCTGTCGAAAAAACAAGAAAGAAGGAGAACGAGAATGGAACAGACTCTTTATCATAATCATCTCACAATTCTGAGAACCGAGCTTGTCATGGCCCTGGGGTGCACGGAACCCATTGCCATTGCCTATGCAGCGGCCAAAGCCAGAGAGCTTCTGGGAGAAATGCCGGAACACTGCACCTGTCATTGCAGCGGAAATATCGTAAAAAACGTCATGGGCGTTACGGTTCCCAATTCAAGCGGCCTAAAGGGCATTGACGTGGCTGCCGCCCTGGGAATTGTGGGCGGAAATCCGGAAATGGAGCTGGCAGTATTGGAGGGAATCACGGATGAGCACCGGGAAGAGGTACGCCGCCTTTTAGCGGAAGGCTTCTGCACCTGCAAGTTGATTGAAAACGTGGCAACCCTGTATATCGTAGTGGAAGTAAAAGCCGGAGAGCACACCGCCGTGGTAGAAATTCAGAAGACCCATAAAAACATCACCCGAATGGAAAAAGACGGGGTGAGTGTCTTAGCGCACCAGCCAACTCAGGAAGAGACTATCCGGGAGACAGGCGATCGGAGTCTTTTAACTGTGGATAATATTCTGGAATTTGCCGGCGAAGTGTCTTTGGAAGAGCTGGAGCCGATCCTGACACCCCAGATTGAATGCAACATGGCCATCTGCCGGGAGGGCTTGGATCACGGATACGGAGCTGAGGTGGGCAGAATCCTTCTGGGAAACAATGAGAACCCCACCGTGGGACTGCGGGCGAGAGCCTATGCCGCCGCCGGCTCAGATGCCCGGATGAATGGCTGTCCCATGCCGGTAGTAATAAACTCCGGAAGCGGCAACCAGGGCATCACCGTCAGCGTTCCCGTCATCATCTATGCCCAGGAGCAGAAAGCCTCCCGGGAAAAGCTTCTGCGCGCGCTCGCAGTAGCAAACCTAATCGCAATCCACCAGAAAAGCTATATCGGAAGCCTTTCCGCCTACTGCGGAGTAGTAAGCGCCGCCTGCGGCGCAGCATGCGGCATCTGCTGCCTGATGGACTACCCCCGCGAAGTGCTGTACGGAACCATCACCAACACGATTGCAACCGTAGGCGGCATGGTATGCGACGGGGCCAAATCCTCCTGCGCAGCCAAAATCTCCACCGCGCTCCAGACAGCCCTTCTGGGAATGAAAATGAGCGTCCACAACCGCTCCTTCCAGCCCGGCGAAGGCCTCGTAAAAGAAAACGTAGAAGAAACCATCAGCAACATCGGACGCATGGGCCGCGACGGCATGAAAGCCACCGACCACGAAATCCTAAACATCATGCTGGGACAATAAAAAACACCTTATAAGATCATAGAAACCGGAACAATTCCCATCCCTTTATTTCCTTATTCCTACCAAACTGTAGTGGGGAAGCCGGGGCGGAAGATGATTCTGTAGGGGGACGTTGGGCCCCATCGGTACTTGGAACGCGTCTTTTGCGTTCCTAGTATCCGCTATGCGGCACATCGAGCGAGAGCGCTCCCCGTAAGACTCATCTTCCGCCCCGGCTTCCGAACGCGACACCCCCCTTCTCCTCAATTTCAACTTGCCAACCCTCCAAATTTATGCAATAATTAACCCCAAAGGCAATGAGCCATGCGTCAACCCCCGGATGGAGATTTACATTATGCGCGCCGCAGGATGCAGATCCCCGTCCTTTTTACGCGAAAATCAACCGCTCATCTGCAAATGGATTTGGAGGAATATCATGGCAAAAACACAGTATGATGCGGACAGTATCACCGTCTTAGAAGGGCTGGAGGCGGTCCGCAAACGGCCCGGTATGTACATAGGAAGTGTGGGAACCAAGGGCTTAAATCATTTGATTTATGAAATTGTAGACAACTCGGTGGACGAGCACCTGGCCGGGGAATGCAGTACCATTTGGGTTACTCTGGAGGCGGACGGCTCCTGTACCGTCAGGGACAATGGCCGCGGCATCCCGGTGGAAATGCACAAGAAGGGCGTCTCAGCAGAGAGAATCGTTTTATCCACCCTTCATGCCGGCGGTAAATTCGACAACAATTCCTATAAAACCAGCGGCGGCCTTCACGGAGTCGGTTCTTCTGTGGTAAATGCTCTCTCAGAGCATCTGGACATTGTAATATACAAAAACGGAAAGATTCACCACGATGCCTATGAGCGCGGCATTCCGGTGGTGGAGCTGGAAAACGGTCTGCTTCCCGTGATCGGACGGACCAGGGAGACAGGAACGAAAATCAATTTCCTGCCGGACGGAGAAATTTTTGAAAAAACCCGGTTTAAGGCAGACTGGCTGAAAAGCCGTCTCCATGAGACCGCCTATTTGAATCCGAAACTGACGATTTACTATGAAAACAGACGCCCGGGCGAAGAAGAGCAGCTGACCTATTCAGAGCCGGAAGGCATTTTAGCCTATGTAAAAGAGTTAAACAGCGGGAAAACCCCGATCCACGATCCGGTTTATTTTAAAGGCGAGTCAGAGAATATCGAGGTGGAGGTTGCTTTTCAGTTTGTCGATGCCTTTGAGGAGAATGTGCTGGGATTCTGCAACAACATCTTTACGCAGGAGGGCGGAACCCATCTGGTTGGCTTTAAGACCCGTTTCACCACTCTGATCAACAGCTATGCCAGAGAGCTTGGCATTCTGAAAGAAAAGGATACCAATTTTACCGGAGCCGATACCCGAAACGGCATGACAGCCGTGATTGCCGTAAAGCATCCGGATCCGATTTTTGAGGGCCAGACCAAGACCAAGCTGGCCAGCGCCGACTGCACCAAAGCGGTGGTGAATGTGAGCGGCGATGAGCTGCAGCTTTATTTTGACCGGAATTTGGAGGTATTAAAAGCCATCATTTCCTGTGCAGAGAAATCGGCCAAGATACGAAAGGCGGAGGAAAAGGCCAAAACCAATATGCTGACCAAGTCCAAATTTTCTTTTGACAGCAACGGGAAGCTGGCCAATTGCGAGAGCCGGGATGCGGAAAAATGTGAGATTTTTATCGTAGAGGGAGATTCCGCCGGCGGCTCTGCCAAGATGGGGCGGAACCGGCGATATCAGGCCATTCTTCCCATCCGAGGAAAAATTCTGAACGTAGAAAAGGCTTCCATGGACAAGGTGCTGGCCAATGCGGAGATCAAAACCATGATCAATGCCTTTGGCTGCGGTTTTTCGGAAGGATACGGCAATGATTTTGATATTACGAAGCTTCGTTACCACAAGATCGTCCTTATGACCGATGCCGATGTAGACGGAAGCCATATTGACACGCTGCTTTTGACATTTTTATACCGTTTTATGCCGGATCTCATCAATAACGGTCATGTATATATTGCGATGCCTCCTCTTTACAAGGTGATTCCCAAACGGGGAGAAGAGGAATATTTATACGATGAAAAAGCCCTGGAGCGCTATCGTAAAACCCATACCGGAGAATTTACCCTGCAGCGGTTTAAGGGTCTTGGTGAGATGGATGCCGAACAGCTCTGGGAAACCACGCTGAATCCGGAAAACCGGGTTTTAAAGCGGGTGGAGATTGAGGATGCCAGGATGGCCTCTGAGATCACGGAGATGCTGATGGGAAGCGATGTACCGCCGAGACGTCAGTTTATTTACGAGCATGCAGACGAGGCGGAGATCGATGCATAAATACGGAAGCTTCAAACACCCCGAATGCGAACGGGCAGAAACGGATGTAGCAGAAACGGATGCAGCATAAATCGATGCGGTATAAACGGATGCGGCATAAACCGATGCAGAATAAAACGCTGCAGAAGGCAATGCGCAAAAGCAGCAGATAACACATTATAAAGGAAAGCTGCAAAAAGCAGCAGGAGATAGAATATGGCGGAAAAGATCATCACAACAGAATATTCAGAGGAGATGCAGCGCAGCTACATGAATTATTCCATGAGCGTCATCACAGCCCGCGCCATTCCGGATGCCCGGGACGGCTTAAAGCCGGTACAGCGCCGCGTCCTTTACGATATGAGCGAGCTGCGGTTAGGCCACGATAAGCCCCACCGGAAATCAGCCCGTATCGTGGGCGACACCATGGGTAAATACCATCCCCACGGTGACAGCTCCATCTATGAAACCCTGGTGGTTATGTCCCAGGAATTTAAGAAAGGCATGGCTTTGGTGGACGGTCATGGAAACTTCGGTTCCATCGAGGGCGACGGGGCCGCTGCCATGCGTTATACAGAGGCTCGTCTTAAAAAGTTTGCAGAAGAGGTCTATTTAAAGGATCTGGATAAGACGGTCCGTTTCGTTCCCAACTATGATGAGACGGAAAAAGAGCCGGAGGTCCTTCCGGTCCGTGTTCCCAACCTCTTAATCAACGGATCCGAGGGTATTGCCGTAGGTATGAGCACAAGTATCCCGCCTCACAATCTGGGAGAGGTGATCGATACGGTTACGGCCTATATTGACAATCCGCTCCTGACCACGCCGGAGCTTTTAGATATCATGCAGGGGCCTGATTTTCCTACCGGAGGCATCATTGCCAATAAGAGCGATTTGCCTGCCATCTATGAGACCGGCACAGGAAAGATTAAGCTGCGTGCCAGAATGGAGGTAGAGCTCGGAAAACGCAGGGCAGATCGGGACAAGCTGGTCATCACAGAGATCCCTTATACCATGATCGGGGCCGGCATTAACAAGTGCCTGATGGACATTGCCGATCTGGTGGAGTCAAAAAAACTGACGGATGTGGTGGATATTTCCAACCAGTCCAACAAAGAGGGCATCCGTATTGTGCTGGAGCTCAAGAAAGATGCGGATATTGACAAGATAAAAAATATTCTCTACAAAAAGACAAAGCTGGAGGATACCTTCGGCGTCAATATGCTGGCCATTGTAAAGGGCCGTCCGGAGACGCTGAGTCTCAAGGGAATTCTCCAGAATTATCTGGAATTCCAATACGAGAATAATACAAGAAAATACAACGTTCTCCTGGAAAAAGAGCTGGAGAAAAAGGAAATTAAAGAGGGATTGATCGCTGCCTGCGACTGCATTGACTTAATCATTGCCATTCTGCGCGGCTCGAAGCAGTTAAAGGATGCCAAGGCCTGCCTGATGTACGGAGATATCTCCAACATTCATTTTAAGACCCCGGGCTTTGAGGAGGACGCTAAGAAGCTTCATTTTACTGAAAAGCAGGCATCCGCCATTTTGGAGATGCGTCTTTACAAGCTGATTGGCCTGGAAATCATGGCCCTTCAGAAGGAATACAGGGAGACCCTAAAAAAGATAAAGGAATACAAAAAGATCCTTTCCAGCCGTACGACGATGGATGAGGTAATCAAAAAGGATTTAGAGGAAATCAAAAAAGAATTTGCCCTTCCCAGACGGACCCTGATTGAGGACGGAAAAGAGGCAGTCTACGAGGAAAGTGCGCCTGCGATCCGCGAGGCCGTGTTTGTCATGGATCGATTCGGCTACAGCAAGCTTCTGGAGCGCAGCATTTATGATCGGAATAAGGAGACCGTAGAAAGCGAAAACTCTTATGTGGTTCCCTGCTTAAGCAGCGATAAGATCTGCCTCTTTACGGATACGGGAACCCTGCATCAGGTAAAAGCCGTAGATATTCCTTATGGAAAGCTGCGGGACAAAGGAACGCCGATCGATAATTTAAGTAAATTTGACGGCACCAAAGAGCATCCGGTCTATGTGCTCAATGCGGCCGCGCTGTTAAGCAGCAGCCTTCTCTTTGCCACCCAGGATGCCATGGTGAAGGTAGTTCCGGGCAGTGAATTCGAAACGAACAACCGCACGGTGGCAGCGACCAAGCTTCAGGACGGAGACAGCCTGGTAAGCGTGCAGCCCGTGGAGGGAAAAACCGATGTGGTACTCCAGACGACAAGCGGCGTATTCTTACGCTTCCCGTTGGAAGAGGTGTCCCTTCTTAAGAAAAACTCCAAGGGCGTCCGCGGCATTAAGCTGGGGCGTGGAGAAGCGCTGGAAGCTGTCTATCTGCTGGGCGGAGACGGAGACCAGACTACGCTTTACAAAGAAAAACAGGTGCATTTAAACCGGCTGAAGATGGGAAAGAGAGATGGGAAAGGGAGTAAAGTGAGATTATAGAGAACCAATGCAGTGGAAAAGCGCGGCAGCAGTGTTTTTTGAAGCGCTGGTTACTGTTCAGGTAGGTCTGCGCACTTGCTGCGCTGACCGTATGATAAATTAGGCCGGAAAGCAAAAATCCCATCGGCGCAGGCGATTTTCATGGATTTTTGCTAGTTGCTGTGAACGCACGTGAACAGCAACTAGCATTGTTTAGCCGCGCATACTATTTGACATTTATATAGCAATATGATAAATTATTTATATAAATCTGCAAATTTGTATACAACGTCAGTCGAAAGGCGTACACAATGGAAAGAGACGATATTTCAAAAGAAATCAAATCAATGATAGAGCAGAACCGGGATGGGATTCTGCGCCTGGGACGGGAATTGTTTCACTGCCCGGAGCCTGGTTTTAAGGAAGTGAAATCAAATCAGATTCTCACTTCTTTTTTGTTCCAAAATGGAATTCCCTGCCGGAATGATATTGCGGTAACGGGAATCCGCGCCGATATCGGAAACGGGGACGGCTGTCACATTGCCCTGGCGGCGGATATGGACGCGCTTCTCATCAAAAAGGGAGAGGAGACCTGCTCCATCCATTCCTGCGGCCACAGCATCCAGACAGCGGTGATGGCCTATGTCCTGAAAATGTTAAAGGACAGCGGCCTGGCGGAGCGGCTGGGAGGAAGCGTCAGCTTCATTGCCACTCCGGCGGAGGAATTCATCGATCTGGATTACCGCAGAGAGCTGGTAAGACAGGGGAAAATCCGGTATATGTCCGGCAAGCAGAATATGATTGCAGACGGAGTGTTCGATGATATCGACTGCGTTCTTTCCATGCATATTAACGGAGATCAGGGAACACTCTTTGATGTGGGTTCCACCCTGGCGGGATTTATGGTAAAGCGGGCTGTATTTTTGGGAGAGGCTTCCCATTCAGGCGCTGCGCCCCATCTGGGCCGCAACGCACTTCACGGAGCCAGTCTCTGCATGGACGCGATTGCCTATATGAAGGATCAGTTTCCAAAGGAAGCCGGGCTTCAGATTCATCCGGTGCTTACCGCATGCTCCGGCGGAGTCAATATCATTCCGGATGAGGCAGTCTTAGAAAGCTATATCCGGGCCAATACGCTGGACGAGCTTCTGACGGCGGGAGAGAAGTTTGACCGATGTGCCGTTCACTGCGCCGAGGCCTTGGGTCTTGGCTGCCGGATTGAAAATGAGACAGGCTATATGCCGCTTAAGCAGTCCGATGAAATCAATGCCGTGGTATACAATAATATGAAGGAGCTGTGCCGGGAGGACCAAATCGTAAAAAATGTGGTTTCCGGCGCTTCCGGCGACGTGGGCGATTTAGGGTATCTGCTCCCTACCGTGCAGTTCGGCTTTTCCGGCGTAAAGGGCCGGATCCACAGCACGGAATTCCAAGTGGAGGACGAAGAAAATGCGTATATCCGCACCGCGCAGCTGGTGATGCAGACCGTCTGCGATCTGCTTCAGGACCCCGGATTTCGGATAAATCGGTCCGATTTTGCAGAGAGAAAGGCCTTTTATTTAAAGAACTGGCTGCGGCAGCCGGAGGACTAAAAAAGAAAATGAAAATCGTATTCAATATAAGGAGGAATCATTTATGTCAGAACACAACATCCCAACCCCTCATATCGGAGCAAAAGCAGGAGAGATTGCAGAGACGATCCTTCTGCCGGGCGATCCGCTGCGGGCAAAATACATCGCAGACAACTTTTTAACGGATGTCATCCAGTTTAATGCTACCAGAAATATGTTCGGCTACACCGGATATTACAAGGGAAAACGCGTATCTGTCATGGGAACCGGTATGGGCTGTCCGTCTATCGGGATTTATTCCTATGAGCTGATCCATTTCTATGGCTGCAAGAATCTAATCCGCGTAGGCACGGCCGGTGCGCTGCGTCCGGAGGTGAAGGTGCGCGATATGATTTTCGGCATGGGCGCCTGCACCACCTCCAATTATGTCAAACAGTTCCGCCTGCCGGGCGATTACTCCTGCATCTGCAGCTACGAGCTGCTTTCTAAGGCAGTAAAGGCAGCGGAGGAGAAAAAGATTCCCTACCATGTAGGCAATATCTTAAGCTCGGATATGTTCTACAATCCGGATATACCGCCTGTGGGAGTGACCTGGGACAAGATGGGAGTTCTGGCAGTGGAGATGGAAGCGGCGGCTCTCTACAGCAACGCTGCCTATGCCGGCGTGAATGCACTCTGCATTCTGACGGTATCCGATTCGGCGGTCACCGGAGAGGCTACAACCGCGCAGGAGCGTCAGACCACCTTCACCAATATGATGGAAGTAGCGCTGGAGCTGGCATAAGAAAAAAGGGGAATCACTATGGCAGAGGAAATTTTACGGGTCGAGGATTTGACGAAAATCTATCCGGGCGGTGTGCTGGCCAATTACAACATCAATTTCAGCGTAGATAAAGGGGAAATCCACGCGCTGGTTGGTGAAAACGGCGCCGGAAAATCCACCCTGATGAAGATGCTCTTCGGAATCGAGGAGATTACAAGCGGAAAGGTATTTCTGCACGGACAGGAGGTTCACTTTCATTCCAGTAAGGATGCCATTGCCCACGGAATCGGAATGGTGCATCAGCATATGATGCTGGTGCCGTCCCTAACGGTGGCAGAAAATCTGGTTCTGGGCATTGAACAGAAAAAAGGGCTGTTCCTGGACAAGAAGAAGGCAATCGAAGAGACAGAGGCCATTTCAAAGAAATATAACCTCTATGTGGAAGCGGACAAACGGGTCCGCGATATCTCCATCGGAATGAAGCAGAAGCTGGAGATTTTAAAGACCATGTACCGCGGTGCGAAAATCATTATTTTGGACGAACCGACGGCAGTGCTGGCACCGCAGGAGACAGAAGAACTGTTTGAGCAGCTTCTGAATCTGAAAAAAGAGGGCTACACCATTATTTTCATCTCCCATAAGCTTCACGAGGTAAAATACCTCTGTGACCGCCTGACCGTTTTAAAGGACGGCCGTTCCATCGGCACCTACAAGGTGGCAGATGTGACGCCGGAGGAGATCTCACGCCTGATGGTGGGCCGTGATGTCAAGCTGGAATACGACAAGACGGAGCAGACCTTCGGCGAACGCGTCCTGACGGTAGAGCATTTAAACTATACGGATAAATTCGGAACCAAAAAGGTGGATGACTTAAACTTCTCCCTGCGCAGGGGAGAGGTGCTGGGAATTGCCGGAATCGAGGGAAACGGCCAGAGAGAGGCCATGGAGATCCTGACCGGCAATATGAAGGCGGAGAGCGGTTCGATTCTTTACAAGGGAGAGAATCTCTGCGAAAAGAATATTTCGGAAAACCGGAAGCTGGGCATTGCCCATGTGCCGGAGGACCGGAATTTAAACGGCAGCGCCCCGGAGATGAGTGTGCGTGACAACTTAATTGCCGCCAGCTTAGGGCGTCTTTCGAAGAATCGTATTCTGGATCCGAAGGCGATTGAGGAATACTGCGGCTCCTGTGTCCGCGATTTCAAGGTAAAGACCGCCAGCCTGGATATCAGCATCAAGAGCTTATCCGGCGGTAATATCCAGAAGGCCATCGTGGCCAGAGAGTTCACGGCCGGAGCGGATGTGATTGTCTTAAATCAGCCGACCCGAGGTGTGGATGTGGGGGCCATGGAATTTATCCATAAGAAGATTCTGGAGATGCGGGATGAGAAGAAATCCCTGATTTTAGTCAGCGCTGACTTGGCGGAGCTTAAGGCCTTAAGCGATCGTATCATTGTATTCCATCAGGGAAAGATTGCCGGTGTCTTATCCGATGTTCCCCATGTGACAGAGGAAGAGCTGGGCCTCTATATGCTGGGCTTAAAGAGCGATCCCGAAGAGATACTGAAGGAGGCGTAAGATGAATAAGAAAAAAAGATTTGAATGGTACGGCATCATCCGTGTAGCGGCCTCCATCCTAATATCTCTGATTATTGCGGCGATTATCATTTTTGCCGTGGCGGAGGATCCGCTTACTGCCTTAAACAAGTTCCTGCTGGGACCGTTCTCGACCAAACGAAATTTCTTTAATGTAATTGAGACCATGATTCCGCTGGTATTCTGCGGACTTGCCATCAATGTCATGCATAAGAGCGGCCTCTTTTCCATGGTGGCTGACAGCTCCTTCTATTTTGCGGGCGTGATGGCAGCAACCATTGCCATTGCCTGTCCGATGCCGAATATTGTACATCAGATTGTAATTCTGGCGGCAGCCATGGCGGTGGGCGGCGTGATCGGCATTATTCCGGTCCTGATCAAAAAACGGACCGGCGCCAATGAGCTGGTTATCTCCCTGATGATGAACTACATTTTCTTTAACTTAGGCTATTGGCTGATCCGGAAGTTTTTCCTGGACACCAGCAACGGATCCTTTTCCATCGGATTCCAGCCCACAGCCAGCCTGGGTAAAATGCTGAAGGGAACCAACACCCATTTCGGTCTGATCATCATGATTGTCGTCGTGATTCTCATGTGGATTCTGATGGACAAATCGAAATTCGGCCGTGAGCTTCAGATCACCGGTTCCAATGAAAACTTTGCCAGATATGCCGGTATCAAAATCGGCAGGGTGGTGTTGGGCTCTCAGCTAATCGGCGGTATGCTGGCCGGTCTCGGTGGCGGCGTGGAAATGATTGGTATGTATAAGAAATTCCAGTGGATCACGGCTCAGACCTACGTCTGGGACGGAATTTTAATCAATCTGCTGGCCGGAACCAGACCTTTGATGATTCCGGTATCCGCATTCTTTATCTCCTATATCCGAATCGGCGCTCTGGTTATGTCCCGCGGCGGCGATGTGGATTCGGAGATCGTATCCATCATTCAGGGTATCATGATCATGCTGATTGCATCCGAGCGGTTCTTATACCGTTTAAAGAAGAACAAAGAAGAAAAAGAAGCTCTGCAGAATCAGGCCATGGAAATGGAAGCAGAGGCGTAGGCGAAGGAGGAGAAACATGAGTTTTTTAACAAATCTTGATTTTTGGTTTACCGTACTCCGCTGCACAACGCCGGTGCTTTTTGCCACCATGGCGGCCCTGATTGCCAGCCGTTCCGGCATGCTGAATCTGGGGCTGGAAGGGGCCATGACCATTGCGGCGCTCTGCGGCGTATTGGGAAGCGGTTTTACGGGAAGTCTTCTGGTGGGAGCGCTGTCAGGCCTTCTGGCCGGTACGGTTTTCACCATGCTTTTAGCTTACTTTGTGCAGCATTTAAAGGCCAATAAGGTTGTATCCGGTGTGGCCTTAAACCTGGCGGCCAGCGGCGGCTCCGTATTCTGCCTGTATTCCATTACAGGCGATAAGAATGCCAGCAATTCCCTGGCATCGTCTGCCTTCCCGGCCTTTGATATTCCGGTGCTTCAGAATATCCCGGGACTCGGAGATATTTTATCCGGTCATAACTGTTTGACTTATGTAGCATTTATTGTTACAATTCTTATATTCATAGTCCTTAACAAAACCTCCTTCGGTATCCATATCCGGGCCGTGGGAGAATCGGAAGAGGCCGCCCGCTCTGTGGGAATCAATGTGGAGAAGGTGCGCTATCAGGCCATGTTCATAAGCGGCCTTTTAGCATCCTGCGGCGGCATGTACCTTTCCATGGGCTATGTAAACCGGTTCACCTCCGGAATGGTTGCCGGACGCGGCTATATTGCCCTGGCCACCAATGCCATGGCAGCCGGAAATGCGCTGATGGGCATGGTAAGCTCCATCCTTTACGGTTTCGGAAGCGGCATTTCCATCTATTTACAGAACAATAACGTGGATCCGTATCTGATTACCATTATTCCGTATGCATCCATCATTGTGTTCTATGTGCTGTTCAGCTTCTATTATAAGGTGAAACGGAAAACAGAGGATTCCCTGTAGAGAGCTTCTGTTTTAAGAAAAACAAAACTGTGCTCAAAACAAAGCAGTGATCAATGGGCAGCGATGCTGCCCTTGACAGATAAAATGGCTGCCGGGAGGAATTTCACGGCAGTACACAATTTTATTCAAATTCAAGGAGGAACCTTATGAAAAAATCAATCAAAAAAGCAGCCGCTCTTGCTTTGACGGCAGCTATGGCATTCTCCCTGACTGCCTGCGGCGGTTCAGGAAATGCAGAGACAAAGGCAGCAGAAGAAGAGGGCGCTGAGCCGGCAGCAGACGGCGGGGAAGCGGCAGAAGAGGGCGCTGCAAGCGGAGAAAAGCTGAAGCTGACTCTGTGCATCGGACGGAAAAATGACCTTTCCTTCCAGCAGTCCGCTTACGAGGGAACCGTAAGAATCCAGGAAGAACTGGGAGACAAGTATGAAGTGAACGTGGTAGAGATGGGCGATGACACGACCAAGTGGCAGGCAGCCTTCTACGATGCAGCAGACAGCGGCGCTGACATCATCGTCGGAACCGGTTTCCAGAACAAGGAAAACTTCGAGACCATTCCGCAGGAATATCCGGATACCAAGTTTATTCTGTTTGATCAGGATGTGGACTACAGCATCGGCGATCTGGACAATGTATTAACCGTATTATTTGATTCCAACCAGTCCGGTTTCTTAGCAGGAGCCGTAGCAGCTTATTACACCACCGGCGAGAATGCAGCTAATACGGACAAGACCATCGGTTTCGTAGGCGGTACCGAGAGCACTACTATCAATAACTTCCTGGTAGGCTATGCAGAAGGTGCAAAATACGTAGATCCGGAGATCAAGATTTTAACTGCCTTTGTAGGCGATTTCATGGATACCGCAAAAGCAAAGGATCTGGCAAACGCTCAGATTTCCGAGGGCGCTGATATCGTATTCCAGGTAGCAGGCGGCGCCGGAAACGGTGTCATCGAGGCAGCTGCCGAGAAGGACGGCGTGATGGCTATCGGCGTGGACAGCGACCAGTATAAGACCCTGGAGGGCTCCAACTTACAGTCTTCCGTTATCACCTCCAGCTTAAAACGTCTGGACAATGCATTATTCAAGATTTGCTCTGACTATGTAACCGATCCGTCTTCCGTACCGTTCGGAACCACCGCAACCTACGGCTTAGAGGATGAGGCTGTCGGCATTGTATTCAACGACAACTTAACTCAGAGCATCGGTGAAGAGAATGTAGCTAAGGTTGAGGAGATTCTCGGAAAGATTCAGAAGGGTGAAATCACGGTTTCTGCTGCTGCCGATTTATCAGCAGATGAGATTAAAGCCATTGTAAACGATTAATGGTTTGATGTGTAAAAGCTGCATACCGGCGCTGCGCCGCCTGTATGCAGCTTTTTCCGATCCGGCATCTGGAATGGGGGAGAAAAAATAATGCGAGGAATCATAGACAGCCATGCCCACATCTGCGGAAGGGATTTATTTCCCAGATGGGATGAAGTGGTGGGCCGGGCGAAGAAGACGGGGATAGAACGGATTATGATTGTCTGCACGGAGACAGAAGAGGCGGAGCGGGCCGTTGCCATTGCCAAACAGGATCCGATGTTTGACGTGGCCTGTGCTTTTTATCCCAATGATATTTTAAAGGTAACGGAAAAAGAATGGGAAAAGCTGGAACAGCTGTTAAAGGAGCCGCAGGTGAAGGCCGTGGGAGAAATCGGGATGGACTATTTCCCATATGAGACTGTGGTGCCGAAGGATCTTCAGAGAGAGGCCTTCATCCGCCAGATGTGCCTGGCAGGAGAATTAAAAAAGCCGGTTCTTATCCATATGCGCCTTGCAACGGAAGACACAAGGCAGTATATGCGGGAATATCTAAAGGTGCCCGGCATCATGCACTGCTACAGCGGCGGATATGAGGCCATGGGAGATTTTCTGGATATGGGGATGTATCTTTCCTTTTCCGGAAATATTACCTTTGAGCTGGAGGATGAATCCACCCAGAAAGCAGTAAAAGAGGTCCCTCTGGATCGGATTTTGGTGGAGACGGATGCACCGTCTTTGACTCCGGCTCCCATGCAGGGGCGGGACAATGAACCGGCTTTTATCACCCATGTCATCGATCACATCTGCCGTCTTCGGAAGATGGAACGGGAGGAGTTAATCGGGGCAGTCCGGGAAAACTACCGCCGGCTGATGGGTGTTTAGGCCCGGCACAGACAGGATATGGATACAGTGAGAAAAAAGAGGAGATTCATATGAAATTTGACAATACCACCTATCGCTACCCTTCCCGCCGGGAGGCTGTGTTTGCAGGAAAGGGTATGGTTTGCACCAGCCAGCCTCTGGCGGCGCAGGCAGGGTTGGAGATATTAAAAGCGGGCGGAAATGCGGTGGATGCGGCTGTGGCAACAGCGGCTGCCATGACCGTACTGGAGCCGACCTCCAACGGATTGGGGAGTGATGCCTTTGCCCTGGTGTGGCTGGAGGAAAAGAAAGAACTCCTGGGCTTAAATGCCAGCGGACGTGCGCCGCGTTCCCTTACCGCGGCTATGGTACGGGAAATGGGCTATGCCGCCATGCCCGTGCGGGGCTGGATTCCGGTCATGGTGCCGGGCGCTCCCTCTGCCTGGGCAGAGCTGACAGAAAAATACGGAAACCTGACCTTAGAGGAAAATCTGGCTCCGGCTATCGGATATGCGAGAGAAGGCTATCCTGTGATGCCCACTGCTTCCGTTTTATGGGGAGACGGCTATCGGGTATTTGATGCGATTCGAGCGCAGGAGGCACCGGACTGGGTCAATCCGTGGTTTGATCATTTTGCACCGAAAGGCCGTGCGCCCCGGGCGGGAGAAATCTGGAAGTCAGAGGAGATGGCGGATACCCTTGAAAAAATTGCCGTTTCCCAGGCGGCAGCATTCTACCGGGGAGAGCTGGCAGAAAAAATCGATGCATTTTCGAGAGAAACCGGGGGATATATAAGAAAAGAGGATATGGAAAGCTATTGGTGCGAATGGGTGAAGCCAATCCACATCAATTACAGAGGCTATGATATATGGGAGATCCCGCCCAACGGGGATGGAATCATCGCCCTCATGGCTCTCAATACCCTGAAGCAGTTTTCTTTTGAGGCCGGATACGAGGCAAGAGAGGCGGCAGAAACGTGCCATCGCCAGCTGGAAGCCATGAAGATGGCCTTTGCCGACGGAATGCGCTATGTATCGGATCGGAGGACGATGACCGTTACAGAGGACGAGCTGTTATCCGATGCCTATGCCGCAGAGAGAGCGGCCCGGATCGGAGAGAGCGCACGCCGGCCGGAGGCAGGGGATCCCAGAAGCGGCGGTACCATTTATCTGTGTACAGCGGACCGGGAGGGAAACATGGTATCCTTTATCCAGAGCAATTATAATGGCTTTGGTTCCGGAATCGTGGTTCCGGGAACAGGGATTTCCCTGCAGAACCGCGGCTGCGGATTTTCGCTGGATGAGGCATCGGAAAACTGCCTGGGACCGGGAAAAAAATCCTTCCATACGATTATCCCGGGCTTTTTGACAAAGGACGGGGAGGCAGTAGGCCCGTTCGGCGTGATGGGAGCTTTCATGCAGCCTCAGGGCCATGTGCAGGTTATGATGAATCTGATAGACTTCCATTTGAATCCGCAGGAGGCTCTGGATGCCCCCAGATGGCAGTGGATCGGAGAAAAACGGATTCAGCTGGAGCCGTCCTTCCCGAAGGAGACCGCAGAGGAGCTTCGCAGGAAGGGGCATGAGATAGAGTACGCCAAAAACAGCTTGACCTTTGGCCGGGGCGAAATGATCTTAAAAACTGCAGACGGTGTATACTGCGGTGCCGCAGAACCCAGAGCGGGAGGAACCGTGGCCGCCTGGTAAACGGGTGACAGCGGACGGCATGGCTGCGGGTGCCGGGCTGTGAGAAAAAGGAGCTAGAGACCGGAGAAGGACAGCGTGTCGGAAACCGCCGTGGAGCGGGAAAGAAAAGGAGAGAAAAGCGTGATTAAAATAGAACCGAAAAACAAAAAAGAACTGCTGAAGGCAGCCCTGGGACTGGCAGATGCCGATCTGGCTGTCACGAACTGCCGGCTGGTCAATGTATTTACCGGAGAGATTTATCCGGCTGCGGTGTATGTGAAGGACGGGATTATTGCCCATGTGGAAACCGAGAAGCTGGATGGTCCCTATGCGGCAAAGGAAATCTATGACGGAGAGGGACGCTATTTAATCCCGGGCCTCATTGACTCCCATATGCATATTGAAAGCTCCATGATGACTCCGCGCAATTTTGCAAAGGTAGTCATTCCCCATGGAACGACTACCATTATACACGATCCGCACGAGCTGGCCAATGTATACGGCGTGGAGGCAGTGCGCTACATGCATGATTCCGCCTCGGATCTGCCCATGCGCCAGCTGGTAGATATTCCCAGCTGCGTTCCGGCTGTACCGGGCTGCGAGAATGCAGGGGCTGAGTTCTTTGCAGAGGAAATCCGGGAACTGGCCGGGCTGGAACGGGTGGTAGGTCTGGCTGAGGTCATGGATTTTTACGGTGTCATGAATGGAGATGACCGGATGATGGAGATTATTGAGGCAGCCTCAGACTGCGGTCTCTATCTGCAGGGCCATGCGCCGGGGCTTTCGGGGAGAGCTCTTTCCGCCTACCTGTGCGGCGGTCCCAATACCTGCCACGAGACTACGGCCGGAGAAGAGGCCCTGGGAAAACTCCGGGCCGGTATGTATGTGGATGCCAGAGAAAGCTCCATCACGAAAAATGTGGAAGCCATCTGGAACGGCGTAAAGGATATCCGCTTCTTTGATACATTGACTCTGTGCAGCGATGACAGGGAGAGCGATGACTTACTCCATGTGGGCCATTTAAATGCAGTGCTTCGGAAAGCGGTGGAGTGCGGCATGGATCCGGTGCTGGCCATTAAAAGCGCTACCATCAACACGGCCCGGGAGATCGGGGTCAGCCATCTGGGGGCCGTAGCTCCGGGCTATGCGGCTGATATGGTTCTGACAAAAGATATCCGGACGCTCTGGGCGGATGCGGTATTCTTCGGCGGGAAGCTGGTGGCAGAGCACGGTGTTCTGACAGAGCCGATTGAAGAGGAGGAGTATGAGCTGGAAACAAGAAATTCCATGAAAATAGAGTCCGTATCCCTGGAGGATTTCCTTGTAAAGCCTCCGGTTTCGAATGGAACGGTTTGGGTCAATGTGATGGAATACCAGAGCCTGACTGCCAGTCTGACGCACTGCGTGCAGGAAGAGCTGACGGTTCGGGACGGTCGCCTGGTACTGGGAGAGGGGATGGCCTTTGTGGCTGTATTAAACCGTCACGGGAAGGGAACAAAGGCAATCGGAATCGTAAAGAATTTCGGAAGCCGGGAAGGCGCGATTGCCTCCACTGTGTCCCACGATTCCCACAACCTGACGATCGTCTATTTTAATCCCGAGGATGCCCTGGAAGCAGCGAAAGAGCTGATTCGGCAGGGCGGCGGCATGACTGCCGTAAAAGACGGAAAAGTGTTAAATACGCTGCGTTTGGAGGTGGGCGGTTTAATGACCAAGCTAAACGCAGAGGCCCTGACAGAAGCGGCTGCCGCGATGAAAGAGACCGAGCGTTCCCTCGGAATCACAGCCCCCGAAAATCCGCTGCTTCGAATCGTAGCCCTGGCCCTTCCTGTCATTCCGGATGTAAAAATGTCCGACTTAGGCCTGGTCTCCGTAGCCGAACAGAAAATTCTTCCGCTTTTTGTATAATTTTATAACCGGTTCAAACATTTTTATGGTAAAATGTCTATAAAGCCATGAGCAGTGCGGAAAAAGGCAGATAAAAGCAGCGCTGTGCCTGTATAAAAGCCGTGCAGCAGGCCGTGCTGCGGCCTAAAACAATAAAACTAGTATTGAGGAGGAACCAAAATGAAAACGATCGATCCCCAGAGTTGGAAACAGGATTTGCCGGAATTTAAAGAAAAAACAAGAGCCTTCTATGCCGGTGAGTTGGACAAGGGCTCCTATAAAGGCTTCTCCGGTCTGTACGGAAGCTATGCACAGAAGGGCGGAAAGGCCAGCATGCTGCGTCTTCGTATGACAGCCGGACGTGTGACAAAGGAAAAGCTTCGCTTTGTGGCAGAAGCTATCCGGAAATATGAGGTGACAAAGGCTCACTTTACCACCTGCCAGACCATTCAGTTCCACGACCTGGGACCGGATGCAGTCTGTGCCATCATGGAAGAGGCGCTGGATTCCGGCATCGTGACCATGGGCGGCGGCGGAGATTATCCGAGAAACGTCATGAGTTCCCCGCTTTCCGGCGTAGAAAAAGAAGAGTGCTTTGATGTGCTTCCCTGGGCGCAGGCAGCCGGAGAATATCTGATGAATTTCGTAAAGGCAGAGAAGATGCCCCGTAAGCTGAAGGTGGGCTTTTCCAATTCTCCGAAAAACTTAACCCATGCAACCTACCGCGATCTGGGCTTTGTGGCCAGAGAGGACAAAACATTTGATGTATACAGCGCCGGCGGCCTGGGAAATAATCCGCGCTTCGGCGTAAAGGTAGCGGACGGCATCGAGCCGGAGCAGATTCTCTACTATGTAAAGGCCATGTGGCTGACCTTCCGTGCCTACGGAAACTATGAGAACCGCGGCAAGGCGCGTACCCGTTATATGCAGGAAATTCTGGGCGGAGCAGAAAACTATGTGAAGGCCTACAATGAAAAGCTGAAAGAGGTACTGGATTCCGGCGAGAATTTAAAGATCTCTGTAACAGCCGAAGCAGTCGAAAAAGAGGGCGACGGCAGTTCCGTATCCGGACCGCGGGTACTGGAGCAGAAGCAGCTGGGACTCTATACCGTAATCTGGCACCCAATCGGAGGCCAGCCGGCTCCGGAAACCCTATGTGAACTGAGCGATGCCATTCAGGAGATGGAAGCAGTTGAGATGCGTTTAGCGCCAGATGAGACAGCCTATATCATCAATCTGACCGGAAAAGAGGCAGAGAAGGTGATGGAGCTCACAAAGGACAGCGCACAGTCCTTATTCGAAACCTCCGTCAGCTGTATCGGCGCCAGCATCTGCCAGATCGGCGCCCGTGATTCCCAGGCCCTCTTAAGAGAATGCGTCAAAGCAGTCCGCGAGGCCGATTTGCCGGACGGCGCCCTGCCGCAGATCCATATTTCCGGCTGTCCGTCCTCCTGCGGAACCCATCAGACCGGTTCCATCGGTTTCCGCGGCGCGGCAAAGATGGTAGATAAAAAGCCGCAGTCCGCTTTTATGCTTTACGTAGGCGGAAACGACTATCAGGGCAAAGAGACCATGGGTGAAGAACTCGGCACAGTGCTGGAGACCGAGATCCCGGCCTTCCTGGTAGAGCTTGGAAAGACGGTTGCCGGGACAGGCATGGATTATGCATCCTGGAAGGCTTCGAATCCGGACGGTGTAAAGGAAATTGCGGCAAAATATGTGGGCTGAGAGGGATAAAGCGGTAAAGCCTTCCGTTTCCCGCGTATAAAATAAATGAATGTACGTCTACAAAAGACAAATGTGTTTTTCTTGCGGAAAGTTGTTGATTTTTTCATGGAATTGGTATAGGATATACAGGAATCCCTTCACCGAATCAAAGTTATACAGTAAGAGGAAGGAAAACAATCCGAAAAATAAACGGAAATGAGGAGAAAAGCAATGAATATGGAAAAAAAATTACGTGTAGGCGTATTAGGAGCAACCGGTATGGTGGGACAGCGTTTCATCACCCTTTTAGCTGACCATCCGTGGTATGAGGTGACAGCCGTGGCTGCCAGCCCGCGTTCTGCCGGAAAGACATATGCAGAAGCAGTCGGAGACCGCTGGAAAATGCAGACTCCCATGCCGGAAGCCGTTAAAGATATGGTAGTAATGAATGTCAACGAGGTAGAAAAGGTAGCATCCAAAGTGGATTTTGTCTTCAGCGCCGTTGATATGTCAAAGGAAGAGATCAAGGCAATTGAGGAGGCTTACGCAAAGACAGAGACTCCGGTTGTTTCCAACAACAGCGCTCACCGCTGGACACCGGACGTTCCGATGGTAGTGCCGGAGATCAATCCGGAGCACTATAAAGTCATTGAATTCCAGAAGCAACGTCTGGGCACCGCCAGAGGCTTTGTGGCTGTAAAGCCAAACTGCTCTATCCAGAGCTACGCCCCTGTTTTAACTGCCTGGAAGGAATTTGAGCCGTACGAGGTAGTAGCTACAACCTACCAGGCGATTTCCGGAGCCGGAAAGACCTTTAAGGACTGGCCGGAGATGGTGGAAAATATTATTCCATACATTGGCGGCGAGGAAGAAAAGAGCGAGCAGGAGCCGCTTCGTCTCTGGGGTGAGATCAAAGATGGTGTGATCGTAAAGGCCAGCGAGCCGGTGATCACCTGCCAGTGTATCCGTGTTCCGGTTCTGGACGGACATACAGCAGCTGTCTTTGTGAAATTCAGAAAGAACCCGACCAAGGAACAGTTGATTGAAAAGCTGTTAAGCTTTAAGGGACTTCCTCAGGAGCTGGAGCTTCCGAGCGCACCGAAGCAGTTTATTCAGTATTTAGAGGAGGACAACCGTCCTCAGGTAAAACTGGATGTGAATTTTGAAAACGGCATGGGCATTTCCGTTGGCCGTTTGAGAGAAGATACGGTGTATGACTGGAAATTCGTGGGACTTTCCCACAACACCCTGCGCGGTGCAGCAGGCGGTGCTGTCCTGAGCGCAGAGCTCTTAACTGCCCAGGGATATATTCAGGCAAAATAATCAGGTTTTGATAGTTGGAGGAGTATGTGATGTATAAAAAAGTCAAATTCGGCGAATTGCCGGACGGCCAGCCGGTTCACCAGTATACGCTGGTAAATCGGAACGGATTATCGGCTTCTTTTCTGGATATGGGAGGCATCTGGACCAACATGATGGCCCCGGACCGGAACGGAGAGATGGCTGACGTAGTATTGGGATATGATTGTGTAGAGGCATATCAGCAGAACGGCGGACATCTGGGCGAGATTGTGGGCAGAAATGCCAACCGGATCGGACAGGCAAAATTTACCTTGAACGGAAAAACCTATGAGCTGACTGCCAATGACGGCCGCAACAATCTGCACAGCGGAACCGATTTCTACCGGAACCGTATCTGGAAGGCCGAGGTGGCAGAAAAGGACGGTGTAAGCGAGCTTACCTTCTCCCTGGAGAGCCCGGACGGCGATCAGGGATATCCGGGAAATGCACGGATTTCCGTAAGCTATACCTTAACAGACGAAAACGAGCTAAAGATCCAGTATTATATGATCTGCGATCAGGATACCGTTGCCAATATGACAAACCACGCATACTTTAACTTAGCCGGACATAAGAGCGGCAGCGCCGTGGCCCAGCGGGTTTGGATCGATGCGGATACGATTACGGCTGCTGATTCCGAATCCATCCCCACCGGAGAGATCCGGGCGGTCTGGGGAACGCCCATGGACTTTACAGAGATGAAGCCCATCGGAAGAGAGATTGACGAGGATTATGATCAGCTGAAATATGGAAGCGGATATGATCACAACTGGGTATTAAACCATGAGCCGGGCGTACTTTCTCTGGCTGCCAAGGCCTGGGACGAGGCGAGCGGCCGTATGATGGAGGTATACACGGATCTTCCCGGAATCCAGTTCTACACCGGAAATTATCTGGAGAGCAAGGTGCCGGCGAAGGAGGGCGTATCCTATCACACCAGAGAGGGCTACTGCTTTGAAACCCAGTATCACCCGGACTCTGTGAACCATCCGGAGTTCCCCTCCCCGATTTTGAAAGAGGGAAAAGAATATAGGACTACCACAATTTACAAGTTTATGGTAAAATAAAGAACATGTAAAAAGAACATACAGGGATGCCAAAACCCCGTTTGGGAGAATGGCAGCCCTGTATTTTTGAAGAAATATTTTTGACAGAAGGATAGATAGACGAATGAGTGAACACAGAAAAGCAGACAACAGCAATTTTGTAAAGGTAATGGCTTCGTTAAGCCTGTTACTGGTAACTGTCATATGGGGCAGCGCCTTTGTGGTAATGAAAAATTCCATTGACGTGATAAGTCCTACCTACCTGCTGGCCTACCGTTTTACCGTCGCGGCCCTGGGAATGGTAGTTTTATTCTGGAAACAGGTGCGGACTATGACAAAACGGGAGTTTCAGTGCGGGCTCGTGGTGGGCGCGCTCCTGTTTATCAGTTACTATTTCCAGACCTATGGGCTGAAATATACGACTGCCAGCAAGAATGCCTTTATTACCACTCTGTATGTGATTATTGTACCGTTTCTGCACTGGCTGTTTAACCGGATCCGTCCCAGCAGGACGAATATTGCAGCAGCAGTCATTGCGGTGATTGGTCTGGCCCTTCTTTCCCTCAAGGGGGGCGGCGACATGACGATCAATTTCGGTGATTTCCTGACTTTGATCTGCGGTATCTGTTTTGCCGTACATATTGTTTTTCTGGATCGTTATACAGAAACGATTGATCCCATCAAGCTGACAGTCATGCAGATGGGAACCGCGGCCTTTTTATCCTGGATTGTGGCAGCGGTTACGGAAGGCCGCTGTGACATAACGGTTCTGGCGGACCGGAGTATTTTGGGAGGAATCCTGTATCTGGGACTTGCCAGCAGTATGCTGTGCTTTTTGCTGCAGACTGTGGGACAGAAATATTTGAGCGCGGCAACCTCCTCCATCCTTTTGTCTTTTGAATCTGTGTTCGGGCTGATTTTTTCGGTTCTGTTTTTACACGATCCGATAACCTTCCGGATGCTGATTGGCTGTATCCTGATGTTTATGGCAGCGATTCTGGCGGAATATTCGCCTGGAGAGAAATCAGACTTGAATGAATAATACAGAATGCGGGGAATAGAATGGCAAAATCATTATTTATCGCGGAGAAACCCAGTGTGGCGCGCGAATTTGCGTCAGCGCTTCAGGTGGCCGGCCGCTCGAAAGACGGATATATCGAGTCGGAAAATGCCATTGTCACCTGGTGCGTGGGGCATCTTGTCACTATGAGTTATCCGGAGGCCTATGACATAAAATATAAGAGATGGAGTCTGGCGACCCTTCCGTTTCTTCCGAAAGAGTACAAATATCAGGTGATCGAGGGCGTGCAGAAGCAATTCCAAATTGTAAGCAGTCTGCTGAACCGAAGTGATGTGGACACTATCTATGTCTGTACTGACTCCGGACGTGAGGGCGAATATATCTACCGCCTGGTGGCACAGATGGCCGGGGTCCGCGGGAAAAAGCAGAAGCGGGTCTGGATTGACTCCCAGACGGAAGAGGAAATCCTGAGGGGCATCCGCGAGGCCAAGGATCTGGCGGAGTATGATAATCTGGCCTCCTCGGCGTATCTGCGTGCAAAAGAGGATTACCTCATGGGAATCAATTTCTCCAGAGCCCTGACCTTAAAATACGGCCCTTCCGTTTCTAATTTTATGCGAAGCGATCGGACCGTCATTTCCGTTGGCCGTGTGATGACCTGTGTGCTGGGAATGGTGGTTCGCCGGGAACGGGAGATAAGAGATTTCGTCAAAACACCGTTCTACCGTGTGATTGGCTCCTTCGGACCGGAGAATACTTCCATCGACGGAGAATGGCGGGCAGTACAGGGGTCACGCTATTTTAACCACCCGTGTCTTTATAAAGAGAATGGCTTTAAAGAGAGGAAGGATGCCGAGGCGCTGATTGCGTTTCTGATGGGGACGGAACAGGCCAGGAGCACAAACGAAGCCGCAGCGGAGAGTGCTTCGGAGCATTCTCCGGAAGGTACAATAGCTTCTGTAGAAAAAAAGAAGGAGACGAAGAATCCGCCCCTTCTTTATAATCTGGCAGAGCTTCAGAACGACTGTTCCAAAATGTTTAAAATCAGTCCGGATCAGACCCTGAAGGTGGTGCAGGAGCTGTACGAGAAAAAACTGGTCACCTATCCGAGAACGGATGCAAGGGTGCTGTCCACGGCAGTTGCCAAGGAAATACGAAAGAACTTAAACGGACTGACAGGCTATGGACCGACAGCAGAATTTGCCAGAGAAGCGCTGGAATCCGGGACCTGTCAGAATCTGGCCAAAACCCGATATGTGAATGATAAGCAGATCACGGATCACTATGCAATCATTCCCACCGGCCAGGGACTGGGAGCACTGAGAAGTGTTTCGGAGCTTCATGCCAGGATTTATCAGGTGATTGTAAGACGATTCTTAAGTATTTTTTATCCGCCTGCAGTCTATCAGAAATATGCAGTGGAGATTGTGGTAAAGGGAGAGCATTTCTTCGCCAGCTTTAAGATTTTAAAAGAACCGGGATATTTAAAGGTAGCATCCGTTCCGGGAAAAGCAGCGGAAAAGAAGCAAAAGGTGGAAAAACATGGGGATTCGGATGCCATGGACGGTGAAGGAAAGGAAAAGGAGGCCAAAGGCGAGGCCGAGACAGTGATTGATCCTTCCCATCCGGAATTCATCCAGATGCTGGAGCATTTGAAAAAAGGGGCTGTCCTGACGCTGAACAGCCTGACGATCAAAGAGGGTGAGACATCGCCGCCCAAGCGGTACACCTCCGGCTCTATGATTCTGGCCATGGAAAATGCCGGGCAGCTCATTGAGGATGAAGAGCTTCGGGCCCAGATCAAAGGCAGCGGAATCGGAACCAGCGCCACCCGGGCTGAGATCCTAAAAAAACTGGTCAATATCAAATACATGGATCTGAATCATAAAACTCAGGTCATTACCCCCACCCTTCTGGGAGAACTGATCTATGAGGTGGTAAATCTCTCGATGAAACAGCTTTTAAACCCGGAGCTGACCGCCAGCTGGGAAAAGGGACTGACTTATGTGGCAGAGGGAAGTATTACCCCAGACGAATACATGGAAAAGCTGGAACGCTTCGTAGCCGGCCGGACCTACAATGCAGTGCATCATACCGGGCAGAGCAGACTGCGGCCGGCCTTTGATGCGGTAGCTGTTCATTATCAGAAAGAAAAAAAGAGGAAAAGAGAGGAGAGCAGATCATGATTAAAGAAGAGATGAAGATAACAGAGCTTTACGATTTGACGCATACCCTGGCCGATCAGTATCTGGCACAGTTCGAGTATCCGTGGGAGGCACTGCAGGGGATCAGTGATTTCATCATCGAGCTGGGAAACAGCCTGGATGAGGAAGAATATGAGAAGCGGGGAGAAAACATCTGGGTTCATAAGAGCGCCAAGGTGTTCCCCAGCGCATATTTAAACGGTCCGGTTATTGTGGGAAAGGATGCAGAGGTTCGTCACTGCGCCTTTGTCCGCGGAAGCGCTCTGATCGGAGAGGGCGCGGTAGTGGGAAACTCTACCGAGCTTAAAAATGTGATCCTGTTTGATAAGGTACAGGTGCCTCACTATAATTACGTGGGAGACTCGATTCTGGGATACAAGGCCCATATGGGGGCCGGCTCCATCACCTCCAACGTAAAATCCGATAAGCTTCTGGTAAAGATCCACGCAGCAGACGGAGAGATTGAAACCGGCAGAAAGAAGGTCGGCGCTCTGATCGGCGACAATGTGGAGGTGGGCTGCGGCTCTGTCTTAAATCCGGGTACCGTGATCGGAAGATGGTCCAATGTGTATCCGCTTTCCAGCGTCAGGGGATGTATTGGCGGCCATTCGATTTATAAGAAGCAGGGAGAAGTGGCGGCGAAAAACGAGGAATAAGTATATCGGCGAAGCGGCGGGGCTTATACGTAAGGAGTATAAAGCCCTGCCTTTTTTCGGAAGGAAGGATATAAGCCGCGGCGGCCGCATGCAAAACGGGAGTTTCACATTTATTACCATTCTATTTCAAGCCGAAATGTTGACCCTCTTATAAAATAATGATATAATCAAAACAATTGATTTGCCGGAAATAAAACCTAAAAACCGGGAAAACATCCGGGTATCAATTGAATCAGGAGCGGCAGAAAGAAAAAGCTGTTCCCACACAATATTATGAGTGGATGAGATGAAGCATTGGCACATGGAGTCGCACTTATATGGTCATACCGAAAATGGAGTTTCACAGGAATATTTTTTATGCATATGCCTGTGAGATGGCGAAGCATACGCAAAAAATAGAAAGTATCCGGGAAATTCTGTCCCATACAGGCATCCGGATAGGAATTTCATTTGGAGGAACGCTTCCGTCTCGGTATGGACATACTGTGTGGGAACGGCTTTTCTTTTTGCAGATCAGAGACTTGGAAACGGCTGACAGGCTTCGGAAAAAAATTTGTAAGTCTTGCAGAAAAGGAGCGCCATGTGGTATGTCATACAGGTAGCGGGAGGGCAGGAGGAAAATACAGCAGCTCTTCTCAGACGCCGGATTTCTCTGGAAATTATGAAGGAATGCTTTATTCCGCGTAAGGAGCGCATTAAAAAGTTTAAGGGAAGCTGGAAAAAAACGGAAGAAATACTGTTTCCCGGTTATGTATTTGCTGTCACGGAGGAGCCGGAGAAATTATTTTTGCAGCTAAAATCCGTTGCCAGACTGACAAAGCTTCTTCAGGATGGCGTTTACTATTTTATTCCTCTGACGGAGGAAGAGGAGGAGCTTATTTGCTCCATCGGAGATAATTATCATGTGACCCGTCTGTCGAGAGTGAAAATAAAAAGACTGTCGGAGTTTTCAGGGGATGGAACAGAAGCCTATGCAGAGCGGCATGCCGGGAACGGAGACGATACCGGAGAGAGAAAAAGTAAAAAGGTAGTAATTCTGGATGGTCCGCTTAAAAGCCAGGAGGGAAGAATTGCAGGATATAATCTTCATAAGCGGGAGGTTACGGTTCGGATTCCCTTTATGGGAAAGGAAGTGGATCTAAAGCTGGGGCTGGAATTGGTGAGGGAGAAAGAATAACCGGAGTCAACGAAAAAAAGTTAGAAAGTAAACCGGAAAAACAAGGGAAAATGGGGTCTGAGGCTTCAGGCTCTTTTTTAATGGGATTTTTTGGGAAGTCCGTCCGGAAATGATAAATGAGTAAAGAGAGAGGTACTGCTTATGGAAATGAAAAAAAGAATTTATTTATCCAGTCCAACCATGAATGGACATGAAATGGAATTTATTCAGGAAGCATTTGACACGAACTGGGTAGCACCCCTTGGAAAAAATGTGGATGAATTTGAGCGTGAGATGGCGGCCTATACGGGCGCCGGCTATGCGTCTGCTTTAAGCGCCGGGACGGCTGCCCTGCATCTGGCTGTAAAGCTGGCCGGAATCCGGCCCGGGGATGTGGTGCTTTCTTCCTCTCTGACCTTTGCGGCCACGTGTAACCCTGTTACATATGAAAATGGTAAGCTGGTGTTTATTGATTCGGAGAGGGATACGTGGAATATGTCTCCGGAGGCATTGGAGGAGGGCTTTCGGAAATATCCGGAGGCGAAGGCAGTGCTTCTTGCCCATCTGTACGGGACGCCGGCGAAGATGGACGAGATTTTGACAGTCTGCGAAAAGCACGGAGCAGTTTTGATAGAGGATGCGGCGGAAGCGCTGGGAAGCAGCTATAAAGGAAAAAAATGCGGTGTATTCGGGAAATACGGAGTACTGTCCTTTAACGGAAACAAGATTATCACGACATCCGGAGGAGGAATGCTTCTGTCCGACGATGAGGAGGCAATTAAAAAATCCCGTTTCTGGGCCACCCAGTCCAGAGAGCCGGCCAGACATTATGAGCATAAGGAAATCGGTTATAACTATCGAATGAGCAATATTGTGGCAGGAATCGGCCGCGGCCAGATGATGACGCTGGATGCCCATAAGGAGAAAAAACAGGCTATCTACCGGAAATACCGGGAGGCATTTTCCGATATTCCGGAGATTCAGATGAACCCGTTAAATGCAGATGGAGAGGCGAATAACTGGCTGTCGTGTATGACTCTCAGTAAGGAATGCATGGAAAAAGGCATTACTCCGCTCTTTATCATGGAAGAGCTGGAAAAAGAAAATATTGAGACCCGTCCTATCTGGAAGCCGATGAATCTGCAGCCGGTGTACCGGGAAAATGATTTTATACAGGTGGAAAGCTGTGGCGGAGTTTCTGTGGGAGAGGATATATTTAACAGAGGACTCTGCCTTCCGAGTGATATTAAGAACACGGAGGAGGATATGGAACGGATTATCAGAAAAATCAGGGAGTTGTTTTAATGAGGTGGAGGAAGAAGAAAGCGAAAAGAGGCAGAGGTGTTTTCCGGTCCCGGCACTGCAGAAAGCGCGGGCTGTATGAAAGATACATAAAAAGAGGACTGGACATTGCACTTTCCGTCTGCGGGATTGCGGTGCTATGGCCGGTTATGGCCGTGACAGCACTGCTGGTGCGGATAAAGCTGGGAAGTCCTGTCATCTTTCGGCAGAAGCGCCCGGGAAGGGATGAAAGGATTTTTGAGATGTATAAGTTCCGGACCATGACGGATGAAAAGGACGCGGATGGAAATTTACTGTCGGACGAGGTGCGGCTGACCGGTTTTGGAAAAAAACTGCGTTCTACCAGCTTAGATGAGCTTCCGGAGCTTTTTAATATTCTGAAAGGAGATATGAGCGTGGTGGGGCCGCGTCCCCTCTTGACGGAATATCTTCCTTTATATAACAAGGAGCAGAGACACCGCCATGATGTGCGGCCGGGATTGACAGGACTTGCGCAGGTGAAGGGGAGGAATGCGATTAGCTGGGAGGAACGGTTTAAATGGGATGTGAAATATGCAAAGCATATATCCCCTTGGCTGGACCTGTTTATTTTGCTTGAGACAGTGCGGATTGTATGGAAAAGAGAGGGAATCAGTTCTGCTACCAGTGAGACGATGGAGGACTTTAAAGGTTCTGTAAAGGAGGATGGATCGTGCACACGCCATACTATGTAATTCATAAAAATGAGCTGGAAGAGAACCTGCTGCGTTTAAAGGAAGCGCTGCATAAATATTGGGACAATGCTGTCATTGGTTATTCGTTCAAAACAAATTCACTTCCCTGGCTCATTACATTTATGAAGCATCAGGGCTGTTTTGCAGAAGTTGTATCGGATGATGAATATAGGCTTGCGAAAAAACTGGGCTATCCGGCAAAACAGATTATTTATAACGGTCCTATTAAGAGTAAAGAAACATTTTGCGAGGCAGTAAAACAGGGAGCGATTGTGAATATTGATTCGAAGCGCGAGCTGGATTGGATGATGGAAATCGGTAAGCCGGACAGCTCTAAAATAGGTTTGCGCGTAAATTTCGATGTGGAGTCAAAATGCCCTGGAGAAACGCAATGCCGGGAAGAGGACGGCCGTTTTGGATTCAGCTGTGAAAGCGGAGAGTTGGAACAGGCAGTAAAAAGGCTGGAAAAGCTGGAAATACCTATTTCCGGACTGCATCTGCACTGCAGTTCAAAAACGAGAAGCTTAAATATTTATACTGCACTTAGCGGAAAAGCGGCGGAATTGATTAAAAAATATAATCTTCAGCTGGATTATATTGACATAGGGGGCGGTTTTTTTGGAGGACTTCCTGAAAAGCCATCCTTTGAAGCGTATTTAAAGACAATAGCTGAGACGCTGGCATCCTGTGTAAATACGGAAAAAACAACCTTAATTGTAGAGCCGGGAATGTCTGTTGTGGGAGCCTACATGGATTATGTGACAACTGTAACCGATATAAAAGACACTCTGCATAATCGTTTTGTGGTGACAGACGGGAGCCGGACGAATATCGATCCTTTGATGACTAAGTCGTCCTATTTTTATGAGATACACTCTAAAAATAAAAAACCTCCTACGGTAAAAAAACAGACAATATGCGGATTTACCTGTATGGAACACGATCGTCTGTTCCAGTTATCAGATCAAGGAGAAATTTCAGTAGGGGATCAGATAGTTTATCACAAAACAGGGGCGTATACACTCTGCTTGACGCCGCTTTTTATTCAGTTTTTTCCGGCCGTCTATGTAAAAACAGAAGGAAAATATACGTGCGTAAGGCGGAAGTGGACGGAAGAGGACTTTTTGGCAGGAAACAGTTTATACAACGGGGTTTGATAATCGTATGAATATTCTTATTTTAAGCTGCGGGACGAGAAATAAAATTGTCCGGTATTTTAAGCGTGAATTGAATGGAAAAGGGAAAGTAATTGCGGCGGACTGCTGGGAGCTGGCGCCTGCCTTATACGAGGCAGATGTTCATTACGTGGTGCCAAGAATTACAGAAGAGGGATATATTGATGTGATTTTGGAGATCTGCAGAAAGGAACAGGTGAAGGGCTTATTTTCTTTGATAGATCCGGAGCTCAGTCTGCTGGCTCAGCATAAGGAAAGATTTCAAGAGGCCGGAGCTATGGTTTTTGTGTCAGATTACAATGCCGTGACATGCTGCTTCGACAAAGGAAGGATGTTTGATTTCTGTATGCAGAATCACATTCATACAGTTCCGACATACAAAAATTTTCGGGAATTCAGTGAGGCGTATAAGGAAGACAAAATACAATTTCCGGTCTTTGTAAAGCCGATAAATGGAAGCTGCAGTATGCAGATACAGAGAGTGGATGATATGGAGACATTGGAGCCGCTTTGTAAGAGAGAGCCGGGGCTTATGATCCAAAAATGGATGACGGGTCAGGAATACGGTGTCGATGTGTATACAGATATGATCACAAAAGAGGTTGTTTCCATTTTCATAAAGAAGAAGCTATTAATGCGCGCCGGGGAAACGGACAAGTCGGTTTCTGTTGTCCGTCAGGATATATTTCAGTTCATTAAGCATTTTGCCGAGGCGCTCGGTACAGTAGGGCAGATAGATATTGATTTATTTGAGCAGGATGGAGAATTATATATATCTGAGGTGAATCCCCGCTTTGGAGGCGGTTATCCGCATGCATATGAGTGCGGTGTAAATTTTCCGGCTATGATGATAAAAAATCTTAAAAATGAAAAAAATGAGCCTTTGATCGGCGGGTATAAAGAAGATATTTATATGATGAAATATTTGGATGTAAAAATAGTAGATGAACAAAAGCAGGTTTTATCATGACAGGACAGCAGAAAGATATTTTGATTATTTCGCATTTTGTCGATTTTCCATGGGAAAAAGGAAACGACAGATTTGTCTATGTTGCTCAAATGCTTGCAGGACAGGGGCAAAGGGTAGAGATTGTCACCTCAGATTTTATACACAATCAGAAGAGGCACAGAAGGCGGGGAGACTTCCCGAAGGAGCCATTGGGCTTTAAAGTGACGCTGCTCCATGAAGAGGGATACAAGAAAAATGTATGCTTGAAACGGCTGAGAAGCCATAAGGGGTTGGGCTCAAGACTGAAAAGCTATCTTTTAAAAAGGAAAAAGCCGGACGTAATTTACTGTGCGGTTCCATCGCTTGACTTAGCGTGGGAAGCTTCTGAATATGCCGTAAAAAACGGAATAAGATTTGTTGTCGATATTCAGGATCTATGGCCGGAAGCATTCGAAATGGTTCTTCCATTTCCTGTATTAGGGCGCTTTTTATTTTATAGGGCGAGGAGAAAAGCAGACGCTGTCTATTCCAGAGCAGATGAAATAGTAGCTGTATCGGAAACCTATCTTGCCAGAGGCCGGAGGGTAAACAAAAAGAATGGAAAGGGACTGAGTGTTTTTCTGGGAACAGAGTTTGCAGCTTTTGATCAATACAGAGAAATAGAAGGGCCTATTAAGCCCAAAGAGGAGGTTTGGCTGGCCTATGTAGGGACGCTTGGACATAGTTACGATCTGACAGAAGTGATTGATGCTTTGAGGCGGCTTAATAATCCGAAGCTCCGTTTTATGGTATTGGGAGACGGCCCTCTAAAAGAACGCTTTCAGAAACAGGCGGAAAAAGCAGGCATTTTATGTACCTTTACAGGCCGTCTGCCTTATCCGCAGATGGTGTCGCTCCTATGCCACTGCGATATAGCGGTAAATCCTATTATGAAGGGGGCAGCTCAAAGCATTATCAATAAGGTAGGAGATTATGCGGCAGCGGGGCTTCCGGTAGTCAGTACGCAGGAATGCAGCGAATATAGATTACTTCTTGATACGTATCGATGCGGCTTTAACTGTGAAAATGGAAATATAAAGGAATTGGCATACCGTCTGAAGCTTCTTTCAGAAAATCAAAGACTGCGCGGAAAAATGGGAAAAAATAACAGGAAACTGGGCGAAGAGCGGTTTGACAGAGCGTCGACTTATCAGAGGATCTGTTGTCTTTTGATGGAATAAAAAAGACGGGAGAGTAAAAATGGGGTTATTGAAATTTTTTTCATTGAAAACAGTTGTAAATGACGTATACAGAAAAAGTCAGACGAGTCATAAATTGACAGACGAAGAACGATGCAGCCTTCAGAATTGTCTTTTAGATATTTACCGGGATATTTTTTTCGCCTGTGAGAAATATGATATTCGGCCATTTCTTCAGGGAGGAACCCTGCTTGGAAAGCTTCGGCATAATGGGTTTATTCCGTGGGATGATGATTTGGATCTGGGAATGTTCCGGGCGGATTATGAGAAATTTAAAAAGATATTTGACAGAGAGCTTGGGGAGAAGTATCTCCTCAGAGGCCCGGGCTGCCCGGATGGAGCAACTAACCGTTTTATTCAGGTGTTTAAAAAGGGTACATATTATAAAACGGCAGGTATGTCCGAAAACATTCCTCATCATGTGTATATTGATATTTTTCCCATTGATTTTGCTCCGGAACAGCCTTTGAAGAGACGTATAAAAGGAAGCTGGTGCAATTTTTTGATGGCGGCAGCCAGCTGTGCGGAATTTCGGGAGACATTTACCGATGAAATGGAAACGATCATGAATGCGACCTTTTCGGGAAAAATGAACATGAAACTGCGTCTTCTTATTGGAAAACTGCTTTCAATCCGTTCTTTGAATTTCTGGTACATGAAAACGGATCGGGTTCTGCGGGGAAAGAGAAGGACAGGCTACTGCACCAGCGGTACTGGAAGAAAGCACTATTTAGGGGAGCTTGTGAAAGCATCTGTTTTTTATCCGTTGAAAAAAACAGAATTTGAGGGATGCCCCGCCTGGATTCCGAATCAATCGGACTTGTATTTAAAAAATCTCTATGGAGATTATATGAAAATTCCGGATGAAAAAGAGAGAGAACAGCATTTTATTGAAGCGTTAGAAGTGAAATCAGAAATAAAGGAGACAGAATGAATTTTACACTGATATTTGCAGGCGGGACCGGGACGCGGATGCACACACGGACAAAACCGAAGCAGTTTTTGGAATTGAATGGAAAGCCGATTATTATCCATACGATAGAGCATTTTGAAAATCATCCGGATGTGGATAAAATTGTCGTGGTCTGTGTGAAGGAATGGATTGAATATTTAAATGAGCTGCTGGAAAAATTCCGTATAAAAAAGGTGGCGGCTGTGATTCCCGGAGGGAAAACAGGTCAGGAGTCTATTTTTTCAGGCCTGATTTACATAGACGAGAATCTGAGCCGGAACAGGGAAAGGGACTTGGTTTTGGTGCATGACGGAGTCAGACCCCTGATAGGGGAAGCGCTAATCAGCCGGAATATAGAATGTGCTTCTGCTAATGGAAATGCAATCACCATATCTCCAGTGATTGAGACTGTAATCAGAGTAAATGATAAGGATGAGATTATAGACACGATTGACAGGGAAAAATGCAGAAACGCAAAAGCGCCCCAGACGTTCCGTCTGGGAGACATAGTGGATTGCCATAAAAAAGCAAGGGAACAGGAAAAAGCATTTATTGACTGTGCAACTATGATGGCTGGCTATGGATACCGGCTTTATACAGTTCCCTGCGGGACAGAAAATATAAAAATAACGACGCCGGCAGATTTTTATATTTTCAGGGCAATTTGCGAAGCGAGGGAGAATTCACAGATATGGGGAATCTAAATAAAACACAGATAGAGGAAATGGTTCGGAAGGATCTGGAGAAGGTTTTAAAAAATCCGCTGCCGTTTCAGAGCTTAGACGGCAAGACGATTTTGATTACAGGGGCCAGCGGTCTGATAGGTGAAAATATTATAAAGCTTTTGCTGGAATATGGGGAGGAACAGTCTTTTAATATTAAAATAATTGGATTGTGCAGAAATAAAGAAAAAGCGGAAAAAACGCTGGGGGCTTTTATAGACAGAGATAATATAAGGATGCTTTATCAGGATATATCAGAGCCGATTAAGATAGAAGAACGCGTTGATTACGTAATTCACGGGGCCAGTGTGACAGCGTCAAAAAGCTTTGTAGCATATCCGGTGGAGACGATTGAGACTGCCCTGAAGGGAACACAAAATGTTCTGGAATTTGCCAGGGAGAAGAAAATTAAGGGCATGGTCTATCTTTCTTCTTTGGAGGTATATGGAGTTTTGCAAAATCAGGCGGACACGGTAAGCGAAGAGGATTATGGACGGATCGATCCCCTGAATGTCAGAAGCAGTTATTCTGAGGGAAAACGCATGGCAGAGTGTCTTTGCGTTTCTTATGGAAAGGAGTACGGGATTCCTGTCAAAATAGCACGTCTGGGACAGACCTTTGGATGCGGAGTAGATTATGACGACGCAAGAGTGTTTGCGGAATTTGCCAGATGCGCCATAGAGGGAAGGGATATTATTCTCCATACCGAAGGGAAAACAATAAGAAATTATTGCTATACAATGGATGCGGCAGCTGCGGTTCTTTACATTCTTCTGCATGGAAAGGACCAGAATGCTTATAACGTGGCAAACAGGGAGACGGAAGTGTCCATTTATGAAATGGGGAAAAGAATCATAGAGCTTTCCGGAGCAGAGATAGGAATACGGATTGAACTGGGGGATATTGCATCGTACGGATATAATCCGACTGCCAGAACGGTTCTTGATACTGAAAAGCTGGAAGGCCTGGGATGGAAGCCTCAGTTTTCCTTTGAAGAAATGATTCAGAATTTAATACGATATATGCGGGTTGAATACAATGGAAAAAGTGGCAGTTTTAATGAGCACCTATAATGGTGAGAAATTTTTAAGAGAACAGATAGAAAGTATATTAGCCCAAAAAAATGTGGAGATTAATTTACTGGTAAGAGACGACGGTTCTTCCGATAAGACGCTTGAAATCCTAAAGGAATATAGTAAAAAGGGTATGCTGAGTCTGGAAACAGGAAAAAACTGCGGAGTGGGAAACAGCTTTATGAGACTGCTGTACAAGACGCCGGATGCGTATGATTTTTACGCGTTTTCTGATCAGGACGATATATGGCTGCCGGATAAAATGATTTGCGCAATTGAGAAGATTCGGGATCAGCAAGCGCCTTCTCTTTATACGGGAAATCAGATGCTGATCGATCGCTTTGGAAGAAAAATGGGAGCCAGATATGAGAGCGCCCCTTCTGTGGACTATCATCAAATTTTATGCAATAACATGCTTTCCGGCTGTACGATGGTGTTTAATAGGGCCTTGTTTTCTCTATTGAGGGATGAAAAAAGAAGACCGTCTCAAAGACTTTTAAAAAACCGCATTCATGATGTATGGGTAGCCATGGCAGCGGCCGTGTCGGGTTCCGTTATTTTTGATGAAGACAGTCATATCCTGTATCGCCAACATGAAAATAATGTAGTTGGGGCAGGAAAAAAGGGTATAGGAGATCGGATTCAGGAAATAAGAAGGAAAATGACAGATTCAGAACAGCGGCAGGGACGAAGCCGTCTGGCAAGGGAAATTTGCAGCAGTTTTCCGGAATTTATTAACGGAGAAAAACGGGATTTAAAGGTTTATGGTTTTTATACTAACAGCATAAGCTATAAACGGAAGCTTTTGAGGGATCGAAAAATAAGAACACATAGTCATGAAACAATTATTGGGTTTGCAGTTAAGGTGATATTCGGCCTGTTTTAAGGAAGATGAAATGAAACGTTTTTTTTTCAATGAATTTAATGTAAAGCTTGTATTTATTGTTGCGACCATTTTATACTGTATTCCTCCTCTGATGGTAAAAATGGATACATGCATTAATGGGATTGTGCTCTGGGCTGCAGTAGTGACTGCAATGGACCTGGTAAAGCGGAGAGATATTTTAAGGACACATTCAGCATTGCTCGGCTATTTATTTTTGGCATGCTTTGTGTGCACCATTTTTTTTAATTCATTTGCCTCTGTGAATGTCAAATTGTGGATCTATATGTTTCTTCAGCTTTGTTTTTTTACATATTTTGATTCGGGAAAATCAAGGGAAGAGATATTGAACGAGCTGAAGCAGATAAGCAAAGTCATAACAGGGCTTACTTTGGTGTTAAATCTGATTTCCCTGTTTCTATTTTTTACCGGATATTGTGAAGTCTTTACAAACAGTGTCATGAGCACAGAATTAATTATGGGAAGGCATCCGAATTCGTCGCTTTACGGAATTATGGCTAATTCTAACTGGACCAGTTTTCTGGAGCTTACCAATATTGGCCTGCTCTGTTTTAAGGGAAGAATAGAAGGGAGAATGAGAGCCAGAGAAATATTAACGCTCGCTTTATGCGCAGCAGTTTTATTTTTAACTAATTCAAGGGGAGGCTTGATTGGTCTTCTTGTGTTTATCATGGCAGACAGAGGAATAGGCGTTCTCTCTTGGCTGAGAGAAAAACGGAAAAAGGCGGGAATGTGTTTGCTTGCATTACCTGTTTTACTGGCCCTTTCTTTGGCAGGAAACAGTGCTGTCAAGGCCGTTTCAGGAGAGATATACGGCTTTACACGCGCAATGAAGACTACAGTCAGTCATGCGGACAATCCGGCGGAGAAAAGCAAAAGCCAGGTAAAAACGGGAGAAAATAAAAAAGCCAGTCCGAAGGTTTCTATAAAAAGAGACGAAACGGAGAGGGATGGAAGTACCAGCGTGCGTTTAGAACTGTGGAAAGCGGGGATCGAAGTGATTCAGGAAAACTCGCCTGTGGGGCTGGGGGGAGAACGGCTGGGAGAGCATGTATATGAAAAGCTTTCTGAGAATACCCAGGTCGACAGTCTGTCTTTGGCCGCTAATACACATAATATTTTTATTCAAACGGCGCTTACGGCAGGAGTGGCGGGAATGCTCTGCCTTTTGGCATATATCATACGCGATCTTTTGTATGGAGCTCTGTATCTGTTCCGATGCCATGCGGAAGAGAATGTGAAGGATGCAGTGACAGCGCTCATTAGTTTATTGGCAGGTTATCTGGTTATTAATCTGGTAGAGGCCGATATTTTTATGTCCAGAAATTTTATGTCCTGCCTTTTCTGGATTCTCTTAGGCTATATGACGAGGATTGTACAGTTATCTGTAAAAGTTAGGGGAGATAAAAATGAAACATATATTCATCATACATGCACATTGGAATAACCGCGGAGATGAAGCTGCGGTTCGGGCCGTTATTGATGAGCTCATGAAAGAAAAAGTGAAAATAGATATACAGGTGGTTTCTCCGGCGGTATATCAGTTCCCTTACAATAAAAAAGAGATAAGGCTAATTCCATTATATCCTAGATTCCGCAATATCCCTGAATTTTTGATTGGCTGTTTAACGAGAGGAAAGCTGGTGAGCTCCAAAGAGGGGAGAGAGTTTTTTGAAGCGCTTAAAAGAAGTGATTTAGTAATTCATGCGCCGGGCGGACCTTCTATTGGAGACACATATGCCTGCAGTGAAATCCTGTATCTTTTGAGATATATGGCAATTCTCAGAATGAAAAAACACTTTATTATTTGCGCTCCATCCGTAGGGCCATTTCATAAAAAAACGAGAAATTGGCTGCGAAGACGAATATTTTGTTCGGCCAGGCAGGTCATTTTGAGAGAAGAAATCTCCCAGGGATATTTGAATCAGCTTTTACCGGGGAACCGCTCCTGCGTAACTTTAGACGCAGCGTTTCAGAACACGATTGATATGAGCTTGAATGAGGAAAAATTGAAGGAATACACGGCATTGAAGCAGTTTTTAAGCCAGGAAGGGAAAATAATCGGTATGACGATTACAGATCTTTTATGGCATCCGGTACTGGGAAAAGAAAAGGGATTGGCTGAGCGGATTAGCTCGGAATTTAAGGCCGTGGTAAAAAGGCTGACAGAGGAAGGCTACAAAATTTTATTTATTCCGCAGCTGTTCGGTATGGCCCATGATGCTGATTATATGAGACAATTTGAGCTGGAAGGATGCTTTACCATGTCGGAGGAATATGATTGCTATTTTCAGCAATACATTATCAGTAAAATGCATGCTCTAATAGGAATGCGTTATCATTCCAACATTTTCTCCGCCAAGATGGAGATCCCATTTATTTCTATTTCCTATGAGCAAAAAATGAGGGGATTCGTAAAGAAAATAAAGTATGAAAATTATTGTATTGATATCCGGAATCTGTCAGGCGATGGGGTAATAGAAAAATTTCACTCTCTGGAACAGAATTATGACAGCATCAGGGAATACCTTCACAGAATCAATCCTAAATTGAGAAAAAAATCATATGAGACAACAAAAATCATATTAAAAGAGCTGAATAGTGAGGGATGATATTGAGATATTTGCCATTATCAGAGGAGCAAAAGGAGCTGGCCCTTTTCATGGGAGGCTCCTTTATTGCTAAAATACTAAGCTTTGTTCTGTTTTTTATTATTATCCGTTTTTTGACACCGGAGGAGGTGGGGGAGATTGAGATCTATAATACAAATACCAGCCTTCTTCTTCCAGTGCTGTCTCTTCAAATAGGGGAGGCGAACATTCGTTTTTTGTCAGGGGATTATGAAAAGAACAGAACGTATCTTACCAATATTCTTTTTGTTATTTTATGTCAGGTTTTGTTCATATCAGGACTCATTCTGTTTTTGCCTCAAAAGCTCCTTTTTTTGACAATCATAGCGATGATCATGAACAGCTTTCTGGCTCTATATGCAAGAGCAATCAACAGAAACCAGTATTTCCGTTTGATTGAAATTATCCAGAGAATATCCATGATTCTGTTAATATACGGTATTTGTTTATATAAAACAAGGGGCTATATCTGGGCAACGATTATCAGCTATATTATTTCTGATGCGGTAATCGCCTTTTGTTTAAGAGATTCTTTTAAATTGGACAGAACCTCCGTGAAAAGAGAGATCATAAGAGAGGTGGCAGGCTATTCGGCGCCGCTTATTCTAAATTCTCTTGGATGGTGGTTAATTACCTCAGCGGATCGATATATTATCCGCTTTTTTTATTCGGAGGCTTATGTTGGAATTTATTCGGTGGTGACGAAAATTGCATCTGCCGTTATGCTTGTCATGCAGAATATTTATTATGTTTTTCAAAAAAGATATATTACCTGTTATGATCGGGGAATGGAAATTCCTCAAAATTTGAACAGGACATATCTGGCGGTGACCTTCTGCATTACAGCGGCTGGGCTTTTGTGTCCCAAATGGCTGCTCGTTCTTCTATTTGGGTCCAGATATCAGAGCTCTTTAGGACTGTATTATTTATTTGTTCCGACAACCATGTACTGGTCCTTGAGTGTGCTGTATGGAGTGGGCTATCTGTTAAAAAAAGATACAAAAGGCGCTTCTGCAACGACGCTTTTCAGTGCAGTGGTTAATGTGGTCTTAAACTGGATTTTAATCCGCAGATTTGACATATCAGGAGCTATTATTTCAACGACGATTTCTCTGTTTTTATGGTTTTTAATGAGATACATAAAGCAAAAAGAAATTCTTTCCTGCCGGCTTTCGGTAAAGTATGGCTTGATAATCACAGCGCTGCAGACACTGGCTGTATTTCGCTATGCGAACTATTAGAAAATAGAGGTATGCATATGAATAACGTGATAGATAAAATCGTAAAACGGGGGAAATGCATGAGATGCGGAGGATGCACGGCCGCATGTCCGGAACGTATTTTAAGTGCGGCATATAATTCAAAGACAGGTTTTTTTGATATAAGGATGGAGACGGACAGGTGCTGTGAATGTCAAAAATGCCTGAAGGTTTGCCCTGCAGGAAAGGAGGATTATAACAAAAAATATCTGGGAAATTATAAACGATTGTGTCTGACTTTTTCTAATGAAAAGATGATAAGGCGGGATGCGACATCTGGAGGAAGTATAAATGAAATATGTCGTTTTCTTCTGGAAACCAATCAGGTTGATTACGTTCTTCTCGTAAAAAATGACTGGAATGAAAAAATTCTGTCAAAAGCAGAATTTGTCGATAAGGCGGAGATACTGAAAAACAGCCCCAGGCAGTTCGCCTCCAGATATGTTTCCCTTCCTGTCTGCAGTTCTTTAAAAGAGGCCGATAAAAGCAAGAGATATGCGGTCGTCGGGACTCCCTGCCAGATTGCGAGCGCAAAAAGGATTCTTGGAGCACAGAGCATTTATGTTGGAGTTGCATGTTCAGAGGGGATCAGCTTTAAGGCAACAGAGCGTTACTTAAAGCATATAAATGCAAAAAACGTAAAAAACATTTTTTACAGGGGGAACGGATGGCCGGGACAAACTGCAGTATATCATGGTTCAGGAAGGATAACAAAGCAGGAGCATTATCATTCTGATTTTAATGCAATTTATTCCTCCCAGGTATACAGAAATAGAGGCTGCCGATATTGTCACGATCAGTTTGCGGAGGAAGCAGATATCAGCTTTTTTGATTTTTGGAATTCAAAAGAGGTAAGAGAAGAAAAATATGGAAAGACCGGAACTATAGTGAGAACAGAGAAGGGTGAAAAAATTCTCAGAGAGCTGGAAGCGGACAAGAGATTATGTATATCTGGAGAATTAAAGGAAGAGGAGGTAATCGACTGTCAGGAATGGATTGTTCTGCTGAAAAAATGCTATTGGAAGCATTGGGTAGTAAAGGGGTATTATTTTTTAACAGATGTTCTGAAGCTATTGAAAATTGAAAAATTTTTAGCAATATGGCAGTATCGTTTGTTGGGGAAGGTATTTCGGAAAGTAATTTATGTTTTGAAAATTCATAATTAGAGCGTGCATTCAGCCAAAATCAGAAGCGCAGTTAAGAGGTTTTCATCTCTGCGCTGCCGGCAGCCTTAAGCTGCGTACCTTCAATTCCGGCAGTTTATGCCTGAAGCCCATCCTGTTCCTTTGCTTCATTCTTTGCAGCATGAAAGAGATGCTTGCACTCCAAATAGGGGGATAGTATAATGGACTAAAAGAGACGTAAGCTGAGAATAAGCCGCCGGAATGCGTATGGAAGCGCTGCAGGCGGCAATGGCCGTTGAGGGTGTGAAATATTGGCTGCTTTTTATTTTGTTGCCGGGGCGGCGAAAAAGCGGGGAATGAGATCGTGGCATTGTATGCAATAGGAGATTTTCATCTTTCCTTTCAGGTTCACAAGCCGATGGATGTATTTGGAGCAGAATGGAAGGATCATGTTAAAAAGATAGCGGAAAACTGGAGGAAGACCGTAGGTGCAGAGGACACCGCCGTGATTACCGGAGATCATTCCTGGGGAAGAAATCTTGAGGAATGCCGGAAGGATCTGGAATTTATTGAGGCGCTTCCGGGAAGAAAGATTCTGCTCAGAGGCAATCACGATATGTTTTGGGATGCAAAGAAAACCGGGAAGCTGAACGAGCAGTTTAGAGGCAGGGTGAAATTTCTGCAGAATAATTATTATACGTATGGGGATTATGCCCTGGTGGGAACAAAAGGGTATTGTGACGAGGGACGGGATACGCCGCAGCAGCTAGAAAAGCTGCTTTCGAGAGAAGAAGCCAGACTCAGACTTTCCTTTGAGGCGGCGAAGGCAGACGGATACCGGAAGTATCTGATGTTTCTCCATTACCCGCCCACCAGTATCTATGAGGAAGAGAGCCGATTTACAAAAATGGCAGAAGAGTACGGGGCTGAGAAGGTGATCTATTCTCACTGTCACGGCCGGAAGCGGTATGGGGACAGTATCCGGGGATACAGAAATGGGATTGAATACCGGCTTGTTTCATCAGATTATCTCCGGTTTATACCGGAAAGAATACTGCAGTGATTCCGGGAAAGCTGCAATGTCCGGCTTATAAGCCGGACATAGACATGAGTAAAAAATCAGAAAAAGCGGCTGAAACTCCGTTTATGCCGGAAAGCATGGAGATTTGCCTGGTTCATTATCGGTGCATATATCGGTTGGCTGGGGAGCAGCCCGGCGTGAGGAAGAAAATATCCGAGGCATATATGGGCGCATCAGCGCATGAAATCATGTTCAATCTCAGGAAAATGGTTTATTAAAAAACTGCCCCGCGGTATAATAGTAAAATAAAGAAACGTTTTATTAAATATAAGATTGACTTTGGAGGAAAAGACATGATTGCAGAAGGAATGAAAAAGGATATCCGTGAGAGAATGGCATTTTGCGTGGAGAAAGGATGCACAGATACGACTGTCCGCGTCCATCTGTCCAATGATAAGCAGATTGATATCTGGTATTTTGAAGAGCAGGACTGCTTTGTCTGGAGCCATAGTACCTTAGGCTATGATGACAGCGACGAGCTGGTTTCTGATCTTGCAAAATGGCTGGAGGAAAACGGCCTGGATGCTGTGAGAGTGGAGAGCATCTAAAAAAATTCTGCCGTTCCTGTCCGCCGCTTGAGCCCGTGTCGGATAGGAAGGGCGGTTTTTCGGTTTTTCGTCCATTTTTGATGATTATTTGAATACAGACTGGAAGAGGATACTCCCCATCGATGGGAAACGCTCCGCGACCCCGCAATCAGCATATTGCTGTGCGAGGCATATGCTATTCAAGGGCGGAAGCACTCGCTGCTTTTGCCCGCTTGTCTGCCACACGAGCTATTCTATTTATCGGATGGCAGAAAAATTTACAACTTGATGGTAAAATATATATGATATAAAAATTGATAAATCGAAATTTGTCAGTCACTTTGTTCTCCATTAACCTTGAACATTTCGAGTATTTCTGACGCTCTCCCTTTCTCGAATTTCCAGTAAATTCCATCTGAATGCCAAATATCGCATCCATCTCCCGCTAATGCTATTTCTAATGTTTCTCCATTATCCAAAGCTAATTTCAATAGCTGCCAGAAACACCTGGAATTTCTGATCCTTTCACCTTCTGATAAATAGCCCGTTATTCCTGAAAGTTGTTCTCTGTCATCGAGATAATAGCTTTTACCATCAATGGTAAGTTCTGCTGCCATAACATGTTTTATTTGCTCTGGTGCGATTGGATTGATATCTAGTTCATCATAAGCTTCTCTTAATAATGTTACCAATTCAACAGCATCTTCCGGGGCAATATAATTATCGGCGTGAATGTCTCCTTCATAATCATGACATCCCCATAAAGAGCCATCCTCACAAAGCTGCCAAACATCTTCATACTCCCCATGTATCCATGATACACAAATCGGTTCAAAAGTCTCCCATGGGTCTTTCTGGTTCATACTTTGAAGATGAGCTGTAGCTGTGTTTATTGCATTTTCCCATTCAGTCTGATTTATAGGTACATATCCCCCCTTCTCCTTCCCCAAGATAAATTGCTTCGGTTGGTTTTACAGAAACAATCACTTTGTCTTTCGGATACTCATTGTTGACATAAACAAGTAAATTTCTGCGAATATCTTCGGCAGATAATAACTTACTATCTGCCGTATCTTTTGTCATTTTTCCTTCAGTCATTTGAACTGATTCTTCCATACTTGTTCCGCTGACTGCTGTGTTATTTTCATCTATACTTTCATGTTGATCGCATCCAGATATACACAAAAGTAAAATAATAGCACTTAATAAGCTTGCCCATTTACGCACTATATACCCTCCTTTAGAGATTCCAATCCCGATTTGTAAGGGTTTGGAAGTTTCCCAAACCTTCTGTTTTTCCTTTCATCACCTACAATACCGAACAGAGTGATTTTGCCGAAATCTTGAGAAAAGTTCTGCAAAAGGTTTTCACTTATAAAGACGGTAGAGTTTCCAAAGTGCCGGTTTCTGTCTTAACATAACCTCATTTGTGATGTGGCTGCAAAAGTTGAACATTATCATGGAGGCATATACTCCCTGTCTCACAAAATCATCACTTTTCCCATGAAGACTCACAAACCCGACGCCATATTTTAATTTCCGAAATGCTGTCTCAATGTCCCTGCGTTTATAATACAATTCCTTTATTTCTGCTGGGGTAAAACTGCGGGGGAGGCTTGCGCCAACGTCTTATATTCTCCGATATCCAAACGGATTCGCACTACACGGAACCTCTTAGAATATCACGCAAACTTAACACACCGCCTGTCCCTATTATAGTGAAAGCGCTTTATAAATGCTAGTTTTTTTGGATTTTTTTAGAGCTTAATTAAATGGAAAATTTGTTAGAAGAAATGTTTTTAGGGGAAAATCCGAAGAGTTTGGGATTAACTAAATGACATTGGCCGCTTAGGTTTGTATTTTAATTGTGGCACATCTAGGAACTGTGTACTATCTGCGTTTACTTTTAGTCTGGGGAACATCATGGATAACGGCCTGTCCTGTTAGATGTCACTTTACAATTTATGAGCATTAAAATGCGGATAATATAGGGCTTATGCTGTCGGATAGACGAGTTTCTAAATCGGGAAAAATTCGGCAGATTCCCTTATTTCCTCAGAAAAGGAAACTGATTTGTGCTTCGTTTTCCCACTGGATTTTGCTAAAATGTATTTAAAGAATTAAAGGGAAAGCGAGGAAATCGGGATGAATATGAACGTGGAAATAAAACGCTATCTGGAATACTGCCGTTATCGGAAGGAACTGAATCAAAACACATTGAAAGCCTATCGGATTGATCTGGGCCAGTTTATGATATTTATACAAGATGATGTATTAAAAAAGGACAGAATCGAAGACTTTATTACGGAGTTGCACAAAAAATATAAACAAAAAACAGTTAAAAGAAAAATTGCCAGTCTCAAGGCCTTTTATAGATATCTGGAAGAAGAGGGGCGTTTAGATGAAAATAATCCATTTAATAAAATCAGGGTCAAATTTAAGGAACAGGAAACGCTTCCTAGAATTATTCCGCGGAATGAAATTGAAACGCTTTTGAACTTTATGTACAGAGAGTGGAAGAAAGTAAGGAGGAAAGAAAACAGCCGGGATATTGCGATTGTAGAGCTTTTCTTCGCAACCGGAGCCAGGGTATACGAGCTTTCTCATCTAAAATGCTGGGATGTAGACTTAAACAGGGGCATTATAAAAATTATGGGAAAGGGAGGAAAGGAGCGGTATGTACAGGTCGGAAGTGAGGATGTAAGAAAGATTTTAAGAAAGTATTATAAAGCGCATCAAGAGGAGATCGAGATAAGCGGATACTTTTTTATTAATAGAAGGGGAACTCGTTTTACAGAGCAGTCTATTCGGAATATGATTCGCAAATATACAAAAGGGGCAGGAATTTCCATGCACATTACGCCCCATATGTTTCGGCATTCGGCGGCTACTTATCTGTTGGAGGAAGGTGTGGATATCGTGTATATACAAAGGATATTGGGTCACAGCTCTTTAAAAACAACACAGATTTATCTGCATGTGGCTTCGGAAAAGCAGATGGAGATTTTGAGACAGAAGCATCCAAGGAATAAAATGAGGATTGTGAATGCAGCGTGAGTAAAGAAAATTGATAAGGCGTGTGTGCTGACCGGCTTTTGGGCGGTTTTATTTTTGTATAATAAAAGGCAGGGGTTTACTAAATTATGGGGGTACGATATAATATATAAAAAGATAACTACATCACTACATATAAGGTTATATGGATAATTTGTAGTTATCCACTATCCATACTGTAAAGACAAGGAGCAATATTGTATGAATATGAAACCGGAAATTGTTGTCGTTGCCGAAAAACGCGAATTGCATTCGAAAATTAATATGTATTCCGAAGAATTGGATTTTTCTTCCTTAACAGTTACAACAGACATTATAAACGCACTTAAATATTTAGGCTATCCTGTTGTATATTATGATTCCCCATCCGCATTTATGCAGAATATTGCCTGCCACCAAACAAGTATTGTGTTTACGAATTTGTGGGGAGGTCATCATTCCAGAAACAAACGGTCATTTTTGCCGGCTGTTTGTGAAGCAAATGACATAAAATATATTGGAGCAGATGCCTTCACTCAAACTCTTTGTCAGAATAAATATTTATCAAAACTTTATTTGTCAGATTATAATTTTTCCATTCCAAGAGCCAAAATAGTATCAAATAAAAATGATTTGGAATCAATTCTTCCTCTTGTTTTTTATCCATGTGTAATAAAGCCTAACGACGAAGGATGCTCGTATACGGTAAATCATGAGTACCGTAGATTTTAAAAGCCGCCAGCGATGACGGCCAAGTAAACATATTTATTTTACCCGGCATTTATCCGGTAGTTTTGGAGACCATGGAAGCAGATCATCGA
>Ga0129308_1000251_pt1 | contig 93694 bp, 87 predicted proteins | sample L827metagenome_FD_94440 | JGI IMG/M metagenome (GOLD analysis project Ga0129308, IMG submission 94440) | Ring-tailed lemur group fecal microbial communities from Wisconsin, USA - L827 metagenome | ecosystem: Host-associated > Mammals > Digestive system > Large intestine > Fecal | place: USA...
CTTGGATTTTGGGATCAATAAGGTGAAAAATATTAAGAAAGCATTGAATCGGTATGTTCACTACTTCAATTTCAGTCGTTTTGCTGCTGCCTTGGACTACAAAACCCCAATTCAGTACAAGTCTGAATTGGGGTTTTGATGCTATGCGTTTTTATTTGTGTCTACTTTTGCTTGACAGATGCACATGCGTCAGCATGGGCGGCTGTTTTGTACCGGTCAGGACTCCGGGATAGGCTTGGCCTTGCTCTTGGTCCGTTTTGAGGCACCCTGGAGATCAGGGACCGGAGGAACCTGGTTTCTGGGCTGCGTGTGGGTGCGTTCCGGGCGTTTCATGCCTTGTTTTGCCATAATAACCTCTTTTCTCAGTCGTCGCCGCGGGTCAGATTTTCCGCGTAGTCCCGCAGGCTGTCGAAGGAGTTCACATTACCGGGGCGGGTGTTGATCTGGTCCTGAACATAGTCGGGCAGAGCATTAAAGTACCGCTGAGCACGGGAATCGCTCTGGAGCAGGGCGGTCAAATCGGGATATTTCATCAAAATTCACCTCACATGGTTTTGGGGAGCTGTTCATCGGACGGGGGGGCAAGGCTGTCCACCAGGGCTCGCATGTCCTCTTTGTTGGAGATGTCGTGGGTCCGCTGGATGATCTCCTGTCGGCGCTCATCGGTCATGGAGGAGAAGGCCAGCGAGGCCTGGGGATTTTGGAGCAGCAGAATGCCAAAGCCCAGGGGCAGGTCCCGCATGGGTTCCATTTGAATCACCTCGGCTCTAGCTTGTGAAAAAGCGGTGGGTCTATACGCGAAAAAATAATTTTAAGGAAGACCGTGGGATTTCCCAGGCGGGCGGTGTATAGTAAGATAGAGAAATAGAGAGGAGGGAGGCCGGTGGACGACAAGGAGCTGGTGGCTCTGCTGAAGCAGCGGGACCAGCGGGGGCTGGATGCGCTGGCGCAGCAGTACGGTCCGCTGCTGCGGTACGTCATCGCGCCCATCCTGGAAGACCCACGGGAGCGGGAGGAGTGTCTGTCCGATCTACACCTGCTGGTGTGGGAAAAGATCGAAGGCTATGACCGGTCGAAGGGAACGCTCACCGCCTGGCTGTCCGCCCTGGCCCGGAATACCGCCCGGAACCGGCGGCGGGATGGGAGCCGAGGAAATCGTTCCGCCGAGGAGCTGGACCCGTCCATGGCCGATCCCAAACCGGGGCCGGAGGAGGTCCTGCTGCGGAAGGAGCGGGCCCGGCGCATCCAGCAGGCGGCGGAACGGCTGGGAGGCATCGACCGGAGCCTGTTCTATCGAAAATATTACTACCTCCAATCCACCGCCCAGATGGCCGCTGAGCTGGGGCTGACGGAGCGGGCGGTGGAGGGACGGCTGCACCGGTTGCGAAAGCGCCTGCGGAAAGAGCTGGGAGGTGAGCTGGATGACTGACGACCGGGAATTTGACCGTATCCTGGAGGAAGGGCTGAGCGACCTGCCCCTGCCCGAGGGTGAGGCCGAGGAGATCACCCCCTGGAAGCGGGCCATGGTCCGGATCACCTGGGGCATCGGCCTGACCACCATCCACCTGAGCTTCTGGTATCTCAACTACCTGCTGCCCGCCATCGGTATGGTGCTGCTGTGGCTGGGCTTCCGGACCCTGCGGCGGGAAAACAAGTGGTTCGCCGCCGGCTGGCTCATCAGTGTGTACCAGGTTTTCAGCATGTTTACGAGTCTTGTATCGAACGCCACCCTGTGGCGGTCCCCGGAAGAAATCCCGTGGTGGATTTGGCTGACACTGGCCATACCCCTGACTCAGCTGATCTGTCTGTGGCAGGGCATCCGGGCGGTGCGCCGGAAGGCGGGCCAGCCCGACGAAGCCAGAGCCGCCGGGGCGCTGGTGGTGTGGCATGGAGTCCTGTGCGTTCTGGCCATCATCGGGGTGGAGGGCTGGCTGCTGATCCTGCCCATGCTCGTCGCCTATGTCCGCATTTTGAGAAATCTATTCAAACTGTCCAACCTGCTGGATGGGGCGGGGTATCAGGTCCAGGCCGCTCCGGTGTGGGTCTCGGACCGGACGGCATGGGTGACCTATTTTCTGGCGCTGGTTGCCGCCATTTGGGGCGCAGCCCTGCTCTTTGGCCGCTACCAGATGGAGTGGACCCTGGTGGAGACCGACGAGCAGGCTGGGCTGGAGGAGATCCGGGCCCAACTGCTGAAAATGGACTTCCCTGTGTATGTGCTGGATGATCTGTCCGTCGAGGATTTGGCTGACTGTGCCGGGGCCATCCGGGTGGAGGCAGACTGGGAGGAGAATCCCATGAACGGTCGACGGAAAGTGGCTCAGAACACGAAGTGCTTTACGGAAGTGGGCACGATGCACCATGACTGTACGTTGGAGCTGACCAATGTGGCCGTAGCCCTCCCCGATAACCGCTGGAAGGTGTTCCACTACTTTCGGTGGCAGGAGCTGCCCAAGGTCCGGGGGACGGAGAGTATACAGCTCTGTGTGGACGGCGTCACCCCGGAGAGCTATTTTGTCTCCGAGGACCAGTATTCCCTGCACTTGTCCGGCCGGCTGCTCTGCGACCGGGACGGGACCGCCTGCCAGAGTGACTATTACAGTCTGGCAAGGGAGAACGAGTACACCTACGATTTTTTTGGGAACAACCCCGGCAGGGATATTTACGCCGAATTTTCGCTGCCCATGGATGGAGAGCACTGCCGTGGGTATGTGTCCTATACCGCCCAGCGGCAGGATAAGGACTGGATCTGTTTCTGGTCTCAGATGAATTACACCCACCAGATCAGCTGGCTCAACTACCCGGCGATTACCGCCAAGGAGTACCGGATGACACATCTCTTCGGCAACTCGGTCTTTGATACCGTCCAGACGGATCTTCAGGCCTGTCTGGATCTCCCGGATACAACTCCATAAAAGAGACCCTCTGTCCTTAGGTGCTGCGACCGTGGGACAGAGGGCCTTTTGTACCCTGGGGGGTTGGTTCCGAAATTTGGAAAAACAGAACATATGTTTTGTTGGAAACGGTTCCGATTGTGCATGTTGCTGAAAAAAATTACAATGTTTTGGATGAGTTTAACAAAGATAATTCTTGCGCGGGAAAAACGTTCCTGATACAATATGGGCGACCGCTGGATGAGGCGGTACAAAATTTTGAATTACAAGGAGGGACCGAGTATGGTTCGGGAAATTCAGATTAAGGATAAAGATCAGATTGAGAAGATCAGCCGTCTGGCAAGCGAGACGCCCTATGGGGTGTGGCTGAGCTCCGGCGCCATCATGCTTGACGCAAGGTCTCTGTTGGGACTGTTTGCTCTGATGGGCAAGAAGGTCGGCGTCGTTGCCGAGGACGATGTGAATGCCGAGGAATTCGGCAAGCTGGTCGCCCAGATGGCTTAAAATAGTGTGAACTATTTTCTGTAATCCGCACCGGCCGCCTCGTATAGGCGAGGCTTCAATTGAGGGCTTTTTATTGCGCGGCAATAAAAGCAGCTTAACAAATGACCCCCGCGCCCTTTGGGCGCGGGGGTCATTTGTGTAATGGGGAAATTACAGAAGGTGGAAATTGACGATCAGGCCGGAGAACACGATGGACACGGTGGACACCAGCTTGATGAGGATGTTCAGCGAGGGACCGGAGGTGTCCTTGAAGGGGTCGCCCACGGTGTCGCCGATGACGGCGGCCTTGTGGTTCTCAGAGCCCTTGCCGCCGTGGTGGCCGGACTCGATGTACTTCTTGGCGTTGTCCCAGGCGCCGCCGGCGTTGGACATAAAGACGGCCATGGCGAAGCCGGTGACGGACACGCCGCCCAGCAGACCCACCACGCCCTCCACGGACAGGATCAGGCCGGTGAGAATGGGGACGATGATGGCCAGCAGGGAGGGCTTCACCATCTCACGCAGCGCGCCCTTGGTGCACAGCCCCACGCAGGAGGCGTAGTCGGGGTCGGCTGTGCCTTCCATGATGCCGGAGATCTCCCGGAACTGGCGGCGGACCTCCACCACGATGGACTGGGCGGCCCGCTGGACCGCGCTCATGGTGAAGGCGGCAAAGACGAAGGTCAGCATGGCGCCGAGGAACAGGCCCACCAGAACGGCGGGGTTGGTGAGGGACAGGTCGATGGAGCCGCCGATGGCCTCCAGGCGGGCGCTGACGATGTCCACGTAGCTGACCAGCAGAGCCAGGGCGGTGAGGGCGGCGGAGCCGATGGCGAAGCCCTTGCCGGTGGCGGCGGTGGTGTTGCCCAGGGAATCCAGAGCGTCGGTGCGCTCCCGGACCTCCTCGCCCAGGCCGGACATCTCGGCAATGCCGCCAGCGTTGTCGGCCACGGGGCCGTAGGCATCGGTGGCCAGGGTGATGCCCAGGGTGGACAGCATACCCACGGCGGCGATGCCGATGCCGTACAGGCCTTTGGAGAAGCTGGCGGCGTAGTCGGCGGACCCGGTGGTGAGGGAGCCGCCGGCGGCCAGGAAGGAGACAATGACGGCCGAGCCCACGATGAGGATGGGGGCAATGGTGGACAGCATGCCCAAGGACAGCCCGCCGATGATGGTGGTGGCGGCGCCGGTCTCGGTGGCGTCGGCCAGGCCCTGAGTGGGCTTGTAAGTATCAGAGGTGTAGTACTCGGTGAAATAGCCGATGGCGCAGCCGCCGATCAGGCCGCAGAGAATGGCGATGTACACGCCCCAGCTGCCCAGGATAAAGTAAGTAAGGGGGGCGGCGAGGACCGCGGCCAGGACGGCGGCGGTGTAGGTGCCCTTCCGCAGGGTGCCCAGCAGCTCGCGCTGGGTGGCGCCCTCTTTCGTGCGGATGAGGAAGGAGCCGAAGATGGAGCACAGAATGCCCACCACGGCCAGGGCGATGGGCAGCAGCATGGACCCCCAGGTGTTGTCGGGATAGGCGGCCACGCCCAGGGCGAAGGTGGCCAGGATGGAGCCCACGTAGGACTCGTACAGGTCGGCGCCCATACCAGCCACGTCACCCACGTTGTCGCCCACGTTGTCGGCGATAGTGGCGGGATTGCGGGGGTCGTCCTCGGGAATACCGGCCTCCACCTTACCCACCAGGTCGGCGCCCACGTCGGCGGCCTTGGTAAAGATACCGCCGCCCACACGGGCGAACAGGGCCATAAAGGAGGCGCCCATGCCGAACATGACCATGGTCTGGGCGATCTTGGCGGCGTCATAACCGGCGATGTACTTTAGAATGTGGAACCAGACGGAAATATCCAGCAGGCCCAGGCCCACTACGGTGAAGCCCATAACCGCGCCGGAAGAGAAGGCCACGTTCAGCCCCTTGTTCAGGCTCTCGCTGGCGGCCTGGGCGGTGCGGGCGTTGGCGGAGGTGGCGATCTTCATGCCTACGAAGCCGGCCAGGGCTGAGTAGATGCCGCCGGTGAGAAAGGCGAAGGGAATGAACCAGTTATCCAGCAGGTGGAACCCGGACAGAGCCAGCAAAATCAAAAACACCACAAAGAAGACCTTGGCCACGGTGGCATACTGGTGCTGTAAATAGGCGTTAGCACCCTGCCGAATTGCGGCGGCGATCTTCTTCATGGTGTCATTGCCCTCAGAGAAGGCGCATACCTTTTTACTCTGGAACCATGCGAACGCAACGGCTGCTAAAGCTCCGGCAAGTCCAATCCAAAACATGTTATCCAATTCCTTACACACTCCTTTTACACCGGAAGGGTTCTGCTCAAAACGACAGAAACCAATCAAGCGAGATACTATGCCATTATTTTAGCACATCAAACAAGAAATGCAAGAGCGAAATTGAATTATTTGGAAGTAAGACAAGCTTGAATATAGGTAAGGAATGAATTAAACGAAAATAAAAGAAAGGAAGAGGGAGCTTCAAACACGCTGCCAGGCATGACGGCTGAACAAAATCAGAATGGGAAAGATCTCAAGCCGTCCAATAATCATGCACAGAGACAGAATCAGCTTGGACAGTTGGGAAAAGGCCAAAAAGTTGCCGGTTGGACCGATCAGCTCCAGGCCGGGACCTACGTTGCTGACACAGGTGAGGGCAGCGCTGAAGGAGACAGCGAAGGAGAAATTGTCCAGAGAGACGACCAGGGTGGCACCAAGGATAACCAGCAAATAGGCGCCGACAAAGATGGTAATGGACTGGAGCGTGCTCTCCTCGACCACCTTGCCATCCAGCTTGACCACTTCCACCGAGCGGGGGTGGACGATCCGGTGGATCTCCCGGCGGATGGAGCGGAACAGGATCAGCACCCGGGAGCACTTCATGCCGCCGCCGGTGGACCCGGCACAGGCACCGCAGAACATCAGCAGGATCAGGATGGTTTGCGCGAAGTGGGGCCACAGGACGTAGTCGGCGGTGGCAAAGCCGGTGGTGGAGATGATGGAGGCCACCTGGAAGACGGCGTAGCGCAGGCTCTCCCAGATGTTGGCATACAGTGGAGAGATATTAAAGGCGATAAGCAGGGTGGACAAGGTCACCACACCCACGAAGAATCGCAGCTCGTCGCTGCACAGAGCGTCCTTGAACTTTTTGGTGAGGATCAGAAAGTAGACGGCGAAGTTCAGGGAGAACAGCAGAATAAAGACCGTGATGATCAGGTCAATGGCCACGCTGCCGTAGGCCCCCACGCTGGCGTTGCGGTTGGAGAAGCCGCCGGTGCCGGCGGAGGAAAAGGCGTGGATAAAGGAATCGTACAGGGGCATCCCGGCCAGCCTGAGGCAGGCCACCTCAATGAGGGTGAGGGCGCAGTAGATGCTGTACAGAATCTTAGAGGTTTGGGACTGCTTGGGCACCAGCTTGGAGAAAACAGGGCCCGGAGTCTCGGCCTGGGTCAGGTAGTGGGAGCGGATCCCCAGAGAGGGGACCACCGCAGTGGCCAGTACCAGAACGCCCATGCCGCCCATCCAGTGGGTGAAGGCACGCCAGAAGAGAATTCCCCTGGAGTGGGATTCGATATCGGCCAGGATGGTGGCGCCGGTGGTGGTGAAGCCGGAGGCCGATTCAAACAGGCAGTCCACAAAGGAGGGAAACTCTCCGGAGAAGTAGAAGGGGAGCGCTCCGGTCAGGCTCACCAGCAGCCAGATCAGACCGACGGCGATGAATCCTTCCCGGGAGTAGAAGTGGGGGGCGGAAGGGATAGCGGACATCAGCAGACCGGCGGCCAGGAGAATGCAGATCGTGAGCGCAAAGGGGACGGCGGATTCGCCGTAGAGAAGGGCCACGACCATAGGAAGGACGAGGGCGGCGGCCTCCAGCATCAGAACCCGCCCAATCACCCGCAGGACCAGCTTAAGATTCATGCCCGCCCTCCGTTCTCAGAAGCGGCGGGGGCGGCTTTGGCATAGATGTCATTCAGGTCCAAAATGCCGTTTCCCCGGGAAATAATGATGACGTTGTCGTTGGCCTGAAGGGAGGAGGAGCCCTCGGGAATGATGATCTCCTGCCCCCGGACGATGACGGCGATCAGGATGCCGGGCACCAGTTTCAGCTCCTTCAGGGGGACCCCGAGATGCTTGGTGGAGGTGCTGACGGTGAATTCCATGGCCTCGGCGGCTCCATCCGCGATGCGGTACAGCGCGTTCATCACGCTGCCCTGGGAGTTCTGCATGCCACGGACCACCTGGAGAATGTGGGAGGCGGTGATCTGCTTGGGGGACAGGATGCTGTCCAGACCAATGGACCGGGCGATGCCGTTGTAGTTCTGGCGGTTGGATTTGGTGACAACCTTGGACAATCCCTTCTGGCTGGCGTAGAGAGAGATGATGAGGTTGTCCTCGTCCCGGTCGGTGAGGGCCACAAAGGCGTCGGAGGCGGTGAGCCGCTCGGAATCCAGCAGCTCCTGGTCGGTGCCGTCACCGCAGAGGATCATAGCTCGGGGCAGATGTTCGCTGATGAAGCGGCAGCGGGCTTCGTTCTGCTCTACAATCTTCAGATTCATCCCCATCTTGTCCAGAATCTGGGCCAGATACAGGGAGATTTTACCGCCGCCCACGATAAAGACACTGTGGACCTTGGGGGCGTAGCGGCCCAGGACTCGGAAAAATTGGTCCAGACTGACAGGGCGGCCCACCATGTACAGCTTGTCCCCGGCCTGGGGGACAAAGGAGCCGTTGGGGATGATTACATTGTCATCCCGCTCCACGGCGCAGAACAGCAGGGAGAGCTTTTTGATCTGGCTGGACAGGGTGTGAATAGGCCTGCCCACCAAGAAGTCCTCCTCCTGGAGGCGGAAGCCAACCAGCTCCACCCGGCCGCGGCAGAAGGTCTCAATATTGGCGGCGGAGGGGAAGCGGAGCAGCCGGGAGATCTCCACCGCGGTGGCGTTTTCCGGGTTGATGACCATATCAATCTTCAGGTTGCGGCGCAGCTCCGCCAGACTGGTGGTGTACTCCGGGTTGCGAATGCGGGCGATGGTGTACTTGGTGCCCTGATTTTTGGCAGTGAGGCAGCAGACCATGTTCACCTCGTCAGAATTGGTAGCGGCCACCAGGATATCGGCGGTATCGGCGCCGGCTTCCCGCAGGGTAGCGGCGGATACACCGTTGCCCCGAACCACCATGATGTCCAGCATGTCGGAGGCTCGGCGGAGGGAGTCCTCCCGCACATCCACGACCGTGATATCGTGCTCCTCACGGACCAACTGTTCGGCCAGAGAGAATCCAACTTTTCCGTTGCCTACGATGACGATTTTCATGATAAAACGTCCTTTCCGAGTTTCATGAAGAAAAAAAGAGCAAAATGCGCCCCGCCCAAGGAGGGCCTTGAGCGGGACGCGTTATGAATAAGAAAACGGCCTATACGGTCCATTGGCTATGGATTACGCCCACAAGATACCAGCAGGTATCGCCGGGCTGAAAGACAAGCTTTAAGGAACACCAGTCCAGCCCCTGCTTGCCGGCGTCCAGACCCGGGAAGCTGAAGTCCACAAAGCGGCAATCAGGATAGGCGTCCGTCAGATTTTCCAGAGCGTTGCCGCTGAGGTTGATCTGATCCACGCTGATCTGGGGGGCCTGGGAATAGTCCACATTAAACACGTAAGTGTCAAAATATTCGGACATGGTCATGTTAATCAGTGCGTCCTTCCCGTCGACGAAGCCCCAGGTATATACGGTCTTGTCGTTGGGCAGATTCTGAATCTGATATCGCGTGAAGGTGAGATTGGTCTCGAAATCCACCGTGGAGTAGGGGGTGAATGTGACGCCCTTTTCGGGATGGACCACGGAGGCTACGGCGCTGTAATCGCCTGACCGCAGAGAATGTACCACATAACAGGCGGTGTTGAGCAGCTCGAAATTGTCCGTGGTGTCCAGCAATTCCACGGAGGCGGCAACGACACTGCTTTCCGGGGCGATGGAGTTGGCGGGCGCACGCAGAAGCGTATTGGTCTCCGCTGATACGCGGGGAGTATCCCAGGGCATGGGGAGGATGGCGCCGATCAAAAAGCCGGCCAGAAGAAAGAGAGCAAAGGACAGTTCAAATGGTCGCCTCAAAGGCAGTCACCTCCTGCGTGGGATAGTTGGAAGAGCTTGCGGACCTGAGTTTTTACCCGCAAAAAGGCGTGATAAATACAGGTGCCAAAAAATAATTTATATTATTGTAGCCTAAAAGCGGTAAAAGGTCAAGCCGGGTGGCGACTTCAAAGTGGGAAAAACTAGGATTTCAACCAAATTTTAGAAAATACAGGGGTGCTGTACCATCAAAATCAATACGGGGCGGGAGAACACGGAAGGCGCTGAACGCTTCCGGCCGGAAAAGCGGGGAGAGGAAGATAACGGAGAACGAAAATCTTCAGATGCGCGGATGAGAGAAGAAACACCCAAATCGGCCTTGTGTTCCGGGGGTGGAGACGGGTATAATAGTGGCGAAATCAATACGGGGCGGACCCGACCCGCCTGTGGAAAATTGAAAAGGAGGTTTCCACCGTGAACGAACAGGACAGACAGATACAATTCCATATCCAATGTGGACCGGGGGATGTAGGGGGCTACTGCATCCTGCCCGGAGACCCGGGACGGTGCGAGGCCATTGCACGGCATTTCGACCACCCGGTCCACGTAAAGACCAATCGGGAGTACGAGACTTGGACGGGGGCCCTGCTGGGAGAGAAGGTCAGCGTGGTGTCCACCGGTATCGGAGGCCCATCGGCATCCATCGCCATGGAGGAGCTGGCGAATCTTGGGGTTCATACCTTTGTCCGGGTGGGTACCTGCGGCGGCATCGACTTGTCCGTCCAGAGCGGCGATGTGGTGGTAGCCACCGGCGCGGTGCGGATGGAAGGGACCAGCCGGGAGTACGCTCCCATTGAGTGGCCCGCCGTCCCCGACTACCGGGTGGCCAACGCTCTGGTCCAGGGGGCGGAGCGGTTGGGCAAGCCCTGGCACGCCGGGGTGGTCCAGTGCAAGGACTCCTTCTATGGCCAGCACTCCCCCGGGCGGATGCCCGTGTCCTATGAGCTGGAGCAGAAGTGGGAGGCCTGGAAGCGCCTGGGGGTGCTGGCTTCCGAGATGGAGTCGGCCGCTCTGTTTACCGTGGCCGCGGCCCGGCGAGTGCGCTGCGGCTCCGTGTTCCACGTCATCTGGAACCAGGAGCGGGAGAAAGCCGGGCTGGACCAGAAGGAGTCCCACGACACCTCCGCCGCCATCGAAGTGGGCGTGGAGGCCCTCAAGGTCCTGATCGCGCAGGATCGGGAGAAATCGCTCTGAAGTGAAAAAGGTCCGCACCGGTAAGGTGCGGACCTTTTTTGTTAAGCCGTCGTTTCTTCACGGATAGGCTCGTAATACTTTTCCTTGGCCTCCTGGAACAGCTGATTGAACTGGGCGGAACCGCCCTGATGGAGCTGATGGAGGTAGGAATGAACATCGGACCGGACTAGGGAGTCCTTCTCGGCGCTCTGGTGGATGATGCGGACAGCGGCGTTGGAGCAGTGGTCGGAGATGCGTTCCAAATTGATCAGCAGCTCCAAAAACTGAGTGCCCAGCTCCACGGTGCAGGTTCCCGCTTTTAGACGCTCCACATGGCGCTCCCGCAGGGTGGCGGTGATCAGGTCTACGGTTTCCTCCAGGGGTTCCACACGGAAGGCGGCATAGGGGTCGTGGGTGCGGTAGGCATCTATGACCTGCTCCAGGGCGTCGTCCACTGCGGCACAGACGGAATCCAGCTCCCGCTGGGCTACGTCGGAGAAAATCAGACCGTGTTCATAAAGAGCGGTGGCCGTCTCGGACAGGTTGACTACGTAGTCGCCAATACGCTCAAAGTCGGATAACGCATGGAGCAGGTCCGAGACAAGATCGCTGTCATGGTCGTCCAGGGAGTGGCGGGAGAGCTGGACCAGGTAGTGGTCCAGGGCGCCCTCCATGTGGTCCAGGGTCTCCTCCTGCTGATTCAGCAGCTCAAGCTGCTTGGGGTTGTAGTGGGACAGAAGTTCCACCGCGATGTGGTAGTTGTCCTTGGCGAGGTCGCCCATCTGGTTGACCACGGTGCGGGCCCGCTCCAGTGCCACCGAGGGAGTGGAAAGAAGGCGGGGGTCCAGGACGGTGGTGACCGAGTTGGCGGAATCGGTGTCGGGAATGGTCAGCTCCACCAGCCGGACCAAGGCCCGGTTGAAGGGGAGGAGCAGAGCGGTACAGACGATGTTGAAGATGGAATGCAGGTCGGCGATGGAGCCGTAGTCCATGGTGGCGTTCCAGAAAGGAAGGCCGACGGCGGAGTTGAGGCCATACAGCACAATAAGAAAGACCAGCGTGCCGATGACATTGAAATAGAGGTGGACCGCGGCGGTTCGCTTGGCGTTGCGGCTGGCGCCGATGCTGGAGAGAATGGCAGTGATGCAGGTGCCGATATTCTGGCCCATGATAATGGGCATGGCGGTGGCAAAGGTGACCACACCGGAGGCGGACATAGCCTGGAGAATGGCCACAGAGGCGGTGGAGCTTTGAATAAGAGCGGTGATGGCTGCGCCCACGGCAATGCCCAGAACCGGGTTGGAGAACCGGACAAACAGCTGCTGGAAGGACTCCAGCTGCGTGAGGGGGTGCAGTGCAGTCTCCATGGACTTGATGCCGATGAACAGAAGGCCCAGCCCAATCAGAATCTGCCCCGCCGTCTTTTTCTTACCGGAATTGAAGAAGGAGAAGAACAGAATGCCCAAAAAGGCCATAATGGGACCCAGCATCTCAGGCTTCAGCAGGGAGAGAAACAGGTTCGTGTCCGATAGTCCGCCCAGACGGAGAATCTGTGCGGTGATGGTGGTGCCGATATTGGCGCCCATGATGACGCCCACGGCCTGGCGCAGCTTCAAAATACCGGCGTTGACGAAGCCGATGCACATGACGGTGGTGGCGGCGGAGGAGTGGACCATACCAGCCACTACCGCACCCAGCAGGACGCCTTTTAAGATGTTGTCCGTCAGCTTTTCCAGCAGAGAGGCCAGCTTGCCGCTGGTGAGCTTTTCCAGACCGGAGGTCATGGTGGACATACCGAACAGGAAGGTTGCCAGCGCCCCCAGCAGGGTGATGACGTCTCGGATGGTCAATGTTGCTTCCTCCTCAGGGACGAACTGGTCCCAGTCTATTTTTTACATAGATTTTACGTAAATTTTACATTTCAATTGATTATATACCAGAGAAGAGGAGGAGGAGGTAAAGAGGAATTCAGGAATTCCTGCGTATTATACAAGAACGCTGGAAAAGTCTGCCGCATTTTGTCGAAAAATGAAGGATGACTGTCACTTGTCCGGGGAGACGGGGGAATAGGGACGGGCGTTGTGGGAATAGAGTGGGACGGAGGTGTTGTCTTATGCTGTCCCCGGTGATTTATTTAATGATGAACGGCCTGTTTTTTACGCTCCGCCTGTCCGGGGGAGGCGGCTCCTTCCCACGCCCCCTAAAGGCGGCGGAGGAGCGGGCCTGTCTGGAGAAATGCGCCCAGGGGGACCTGGAGGCCCGAAACATGCTGGTGGAGCACAACCTGCGGCTTGTGGCCCATATTGTAAAAAAATATTACGCCCAGTCCGGGGACCAGGACGATCTGATCTCCATTGGCACCATTGGGCTGATTAAAGGAATCTCTACCTTTAAAGCGGATAAAAATGTGCGGCTGGCCACCTACGCCAGCCGCTGTATTGAAAATGCTACTCTATCATAGCGGCCCGAAACCCGATAAAACCCGCCAAAAACGCTAATTTTAGTGAAAAATGGAGTGTATTGGGGTGCATATCAGACCAAATGATAGTAATGACGCGCTATGCTAACAACTCAATAAGCTACGCTCCGTTTTACATCCATAGCTTCCAAATCGTGCAACCCCATACTCTGGTGGAGGCGGAAAAGTTTAATATCCGCTATACTGCTCCATATCAAATTACCAATACACCGGACAGGCTGCGGTGGTATCGTTATCATCGTGGCCTCCTGCAACGAGATGTGGCAAAGTTTGCAGGGATCGACCAGCATACATATTCGAGATATGAAAAGGGTGTGTATGACTACTATCCCATAGACATCATGCAAAAAATCGCTGAACTGTTTTCTGTTTCAGTTACAGAATTGTTGGACGAGTATAACCTGTTTCTTTACTATGGACAGGGAAAGCAAATTCAGATCTTGCGGAAATTCAGAAATATGTCGCGGACTGAATACGCCCAGCATCTTGGCATCTATTCTTCCACGTTGCGGGACTGGGAACTGGACTTAGTTCGGATTACAAAGCATAGCTGGGAGTTGCTGAGGGACAAAGGATAGCAAAAAATGGGGTGGGGCATTTAAGCCCCACCCCCGTTTTGTATGTACCGCTTAATTGCGTCAAGCAGCTCCGCTTTCTGTTCCAAGGGACAAGGCATGGCTTTGACTTTCTCAATGACTGTTTGTGCGTGAACAGAAGCGACTTTTTTTGAAAGTTCCCGTTGCATTTCTCTATCTTTCGGGAAATGCACGATAATATTAACTTTGCGCACCTCCTCGCCAATACTAAAAAATGTATATGATAGTCTGCTTGTCCTTTATTTCTCTCTGATTTTAAGCAAGGCTGCGCCCTCATGCAGACGCGGCCTTGATAGAAGGGTGCCGTTCTTTCCAAAGCCGTTCCTGCCCCTGGTCTATCAGCGGCGTTTCATCTCCTTTGGTACGCAAGCGCGGTACTTTGCCGGGAGACATATCCTCTTTGGACGGTCATGGAATTGTCGAGGTACAATTTGGCTGTTCTTTCGCCAGCCCGTACAGACGCGCCACCTGGTGCGCCTGTGCCGATTGGCGAGCCGTGTCGAATTATGCCTCAATTTGAGGTGAGTTTTCAGAGCGGTTCGCTCTAAAATTCCAATTTTTCGCCCTTTGGCAGTCTTGTGGGGTCATAGTCGAACATGATCTGGTGCATCAGCTTCTCCTGGATGTGGGCCTTGATATCCACATTTATCCCGCCTCCGGTATTTGGAACCCCCTCGATTGTCGGGTGATAGGAGTGGGCGTTTATGTAGTGGTCAAAATGGTACAAAACCATTTCCATGGCCTCCGGGTCGCCAATTTTGGCAAACAAGATCACGCCATAGGGTATCCGTTTCTGCTTATGCTTCATAGTCCAGTTCCTCCAGCAGCTTCTTCAAACGGGCAAGCGTCCGGTTACGCTGATAGTTGATGGTGGAGCTGTCCCGGCGCAGGATAGCGCCGATCTGTGGGTCGCTCCGGCCCATGAAGTAAGACAGCAGGATCACATCACGCCGGTACGGAGTGAGAGAGGCTAACGCTTGTCCCAGTACGGGGTCCTTGACTGTTACACGCAATCCCCGCACAAAAAAGGTCATCCCGCCAAAATCATAATCATCTTTACCGCCCATGCGTTCCAGGTCGGCAGGGGCCAGCAAAGAAAGATTGATCTCACGCTTTGCACGCCGCTGGATTTTCTTCCTGTCATTCTTGCCTTCATTCTCGATCAGCCGTTTGCAGTAGGCTTCAAAAAGATTTTCCTGGTACACCATAAATTCTTGTAAAGTCACGGATATTTCCTCCAGTTTCTTTTGTTTGGGTCCTCATTCCTTCTTACAACTCTGGGGCGGCAGGTTTGGGAAAAGTCTCCAAAACAAATCTAAAAGTTATATAAAACTACCTGCTTCTCCATTTTTCAGCACTTAAAGCGCAATCGAGCAGCAGCTGCCGAGCCGAAATCCGACTTGTTTCTCAGAGACGGATACAAAAGAAGCGGGGCGGCAAATTGCCGCCCCGCTTGGTGCGTGAGGTGTAGGATTTACGCTTCCGCCCGGAAGATGAAGGTAACGATCTGCGCGCGGGTGCAAGCGTCATTGGGACTAAAGGTGGTGGCGCTGGTGCCAGCGGTAATGCCCTCGGCCACGGCCCAGGCCACAGGGCCGGCATAGTAAGCGTCGGCGGACACGTCCGCGAAGCTGCTGCCGCTGGCGGCCGGGGAACCGTCGGCGCGCCACAGGAAGGTCACGATCTGCCCGCGGGTGCAGGTGTTGTCCGGGCTGAAAGTGGCGGCGCTGGTGCCGGAGGTGATTCCCTGCTCCACAGCCCACAGCACGGCGTCATAGTAATAGGCGCTGGTGGAAACGTCGGTGAAGGGGTTGCTGGCAGTCTTGGGAGCCGGAGAACCGGCGGCCCGCCACAGGAAGGTCACAGCCTGGGCGCGGGTGCAAGCCTGATTGGGGCTGAAGGTGGTGGCGCTGGTGCCGCCGGTGATGCCGTTCTCCACGGCCCAGGCCACAGCGTCGTAGTAGTAGGCGTTCTCCGCCACGTCCACAAAGGGCAGGCCCTCGTCAGGCGCGGCCTCGATCTCCACAAAGCTGGCCTCCACAGTGACCTTGGAGGCGGGCATGGTGAAGGTGTACTTGGTGTCGCTACTCTTGGTGAGCTTTACGGTGTCGCCGTTCTTGTCGGTCACGGTCAGCTCGTCCAGCTCATAACCATCCTTGGGGGTCACGGTCAGGGTGACGGTGGTGCCCTTGGAGGCGCTGGTGCGGTTGGACTTGACGGTGCCGTTGCGGGTGCTGTCCACGCTCACCGTGTAGCTGCTGGAACTGGACCCGCCGCCACCGCCGCTGCTTCCAGAACTGTAAACGCAGGTATAGGTTCCGTTGCTCACTGTCACGGAGGTCCTGCTGGCGCCGCTGACAGAACCGGAGAAGGTCTTGCTGTTCTGGTCCAGCGTGAACGTGACCGTTCTGCCAACAGTCACGGCCTCGCTGTTATTTGCCTCCAGCTTGATGGTCTGGCCGTTTCCAACCGCGTCCACCGCTTCCTGCAAGGTGGCGTAATAGGTCGTGGTGCCATCGGCTGTAATGGAGGCTGCGGTGGTGTCGGTCAGGACAAAGGTGGAGAAGCCGTGGGGGTTGGTAAAGGACAATCTCGTGCTGTCGTCGGAGCTTGTCACAGTTACCTTATACACATAGGTCGTGTTCCCCTTGATGTGCTTCGCATAGAGATTGGTGCTGGAAGCAAAAATGGAGGGAACGGGCATGGAGATCACAACATTGTTCCCGTTGGCGACCGGCAGTTTCGTGGCGGAGACAAGGGCCGCCGTGTTAGCCTCGGTCATACCGCTGGTGTTGCTGGCAGTTGTCGCCTCCACCTTATACATCGGGGTAATGTCCATCGTGACCGACTTCTGGCTGTCGGAGACAGAGGCCCCGGTGACTTGGATGGACATATAGGAGGTGATAACAACGGTGATGCTTGTACCCGCGCCGGAGTTACTGCTTGCAAACGTCTCGTATGCCTCAGTCTCTTTAGCGGCATCCACAATGCTGGTTTTCTGTGTATCCACAACGTTGCTCAGGCCGGTTTCCGTCAGGGACGCGACCTTGCTTGCCGTGTCGCTGATTGCTGTCTTTTCCTCCTGGGTTGCGTTGCTCGGTTCAGACGTGGAAACAACGGGATCATCGGAAAGGTGTTCCACTTCTCCCGTCAGGGTCTCGCCCCACACGGCGGTAAAGGTCATGTCCTTTTTGATCTCAACCTCTGCCGTGGTGGTGTATGTCTGTTCGTCGCCGTCCACCCAGCCGGTGTGGGTGTAGCCATCGGCGGTCAGCTCGGTCAAGGTGATCTTGGTGCCGCTGTTGACGGTCTGGGTGCTGGGAGTTGTGCCATATTCGGATACAAAGGAAACGGTATAGGTGGACACGCCGACGGTCAGGGTAAAGCTGGCCGTTGCGGAGGAATAGTCGGCGCTCCCGGCGTAGCTGACGGTGATCGTCGTAGTGCCCGCGCCCTTGATGGTAACGGTCACGGTGCCGTTGCTGTCGGACACGGTCGCGACATTTTCATCAGAACTCTCCACCTTGATCCCAGTCAGGCCCTCGGTGGCGGTGTAGGTAAAGGTGAAGCTGCCGTCGTCCGTCTTGGCGGTCACAGTGTCCGTGATCTCCGCGCCGTCCTTGTTGAGCGTAATGCTGCTCTCGTTGGCTGCCAGGGTAATGGTCACGCCCTCGCTGGTGGCGGTGGCAGTATTGCCATCATCAGTGGCCGTCACCACGCAATAGTAGGTGGTAGTGGCAGACAGGCCGCTGACCTCATAAGTCGAGTTGGTCGCGCCGCTGATGGCCGTGCCGCTGTCGGGGGTGCCTTTGTACCACTGATAAGAGAGGACATCTTCACCAAGGTCATGCTCGGCGGTGGCCGTCAGAGTAGCGGTGCCGCTGTTGGTGATGGAGGCCACATCGGAGGACACACTGATGGTGGGATCGTTTAGCGTCCACACTGCGATATAGGTCTTTCCTGCCTCGGCAGTCGTTACAGGCTGCTCGCTTGAATAATTAGTGGTTCCATCTTTATATTCATACCATTTAGCGGTATAGCCGTCCTTGGTCACGGCATCAAAACCGTCTGTGTCCCCGGTTACAGCACCGCCGTTTGCAATCAAGTATCTTGTATTTGTGTTATTGCTAACTTGAGAAGTCGAAAGTGCTGAACGACAATTTGAGTCGTTAAAATAGAAATATCGGTCAAGATTTGTGTCTGTTGTCAAATTGAACAACTGCGTAATGCCATTAGAAACAGAAATAGAACTCACGCCAGTTAAATCAATTCGTTTAAGCGAATTGTTATTCAAGAACACGCTGCTCCCGGCAAAAGTTAAATTATCAGCAGAAATCTTAACAGTTTCAAGTGCAGATCGGAGAAAAGCACCAACATTCAACGTAACATTACCGCTGACATCAATGGTTAGGTTCTTGATAGTTTCCGAATTACCGCCGTCACTATGTCCAAACGGATAACTATTCCCGGTATTGTTTTCCGGCCCGGAGGTATAGCTTTCTCCTGTAATGGTGAGGTTCTCTACTTTGGGATAATTCGTGTGGTTGATCGCTGCGCCGAGTGAACCATCTACCGTTACATCTGTGGCGACCATATCGGCAAATTTTTGAGGCGTTATTCTTGTGGTTGCGGTAATTCCTTCCGTGGCGGTGAAATAAGAAATGATTTTCTGTGCCTCTGAAATGCTTGTGCTTTCAGACAAATTGAGGGTATCCAGTACAACGCTGGCAAACACCGTTCTTGAGGTATCGAATGTTGGACAGGTTGTTCCCTCAAAGGTAACTGATTTTAGGTTGGTACAGCCCCGGAAAGACGCGCCGCCAATCGTTGTAATACCTGTTGGAATTGTCACAGAGGTCAAAGCGGTACAGTTCTCAAAAGAATATCTAGGAATTGAAGTTAAAGTGCTGTCAAATATGATATTTGTTACTCCCGAGCCAGTAAATGCGTGTTCCCCTAATTTTGAACTTAGAGTGGCATCCGTCAGATTTGGCATACTTTGAAATGCATAATTGCCATAAGAGAAGTTTTCGGCAGGCATCTGTGCATCCAATTTCGTAAAGTCAACAGAAAATGCCGTTCCATTGACTCCCTGGCCGTTCATGTCATTAAAGCAATCAGGGAGCCACGCTGAAAATTCCATGTCCTTTCCCAACGCCGTACAGCCGCTAAAGCCATCAAATTTTATGGATGTATGACTTGTCCATTCACCAGTCCAATTTACAGTTGAAAGGGCTGGATTATCACTAAAAGCGTACTCACCGATTTGCGTGACAGAGGCAGGAATAGAAACTTCAACTGCGCACGGGAGCCGGAACGCGCGTGCGCCAATGTTAGTTACGCCATCCTCGATGATGATTTTTGTGATCGAATTGCCCAAGTCTTTCCACGGAGTATCGGATAAATAAGTATTCGTACCAGCATATTGAACGCGGTTTATATTGTTCACGGTAAGGGAGGTAAACCCGGTCTTGCCGTTATATTCATTATTGGTATCCGCAAAAGTTCCGTAGTTATCCTTCATTTGACCGGACGAATACCCGGATTCAGGAGATGTAGCCGCAGAAATGGTCAGAACACCATTGTCATACTTCCAGTCAATACCGCAATTAGTACCGGAGGTAATCGTATTTGCCAGCGGCATGATCTGCTGGGTAAAGAACGCTGCCGCTTCTTCCAGGGCGGTCACATCCAGCTCGGCGGCCTCGTCCTCGGTCAACTCGTAAACAGCGTCATAGATGTCGCAGACTTTCTTATAGACCTTGGCCTGCTCGTCCTCGTCCATGTCCGCCAGCGTGTCGGCGTCGGGCAGGGCGTCGATCAACGCCTGCACTTCGGCTACAACGGAATCAGTCACAGCGTCCGTTTCATAGTAATCATTTTCGTCGCCGTCCTCCGGGGGTTCCGGCTCGTCGGGCGTGGCGCTGTCCGCATCGCTGTCAGATGTTTCCACCGTGGCAACGGGCGTTTCATCGTCCGTCCCGTCCTCTGACACGGCCAAAACGGTTGTCGGCAGTAACGACAGCAGCATGACCAACGCCAAAAGGCTTGCAAATATTCTCTTTCTCATTTGCTGTTTTCCTCCTAATATTTATTTTTCTCGCAAAGCGGCTCCTGCCGCTCTTTGACTGTGTTCCGTCAGGGCCAGCCGATACCGCTCCGCGCGCTCCGGCTTAACTTTCCCGGCGCAGACAGGACAGCCGCACTTCTGGGGGCCTGCCCTGGAATAGATCACCGCTTTCCAGATGTGTCCGCTGGGGCACTCCCACCAGACCTTGCGGTGGCTCCGGGCCGTCACCATTTCCGGTGTCAGCGCCCCGTTGAGCGTCGGGTGCCATTGGGCGGCAACCTGCGGCTCCAGGGCCGCCAGGTCATTGAAGCCCGCCAGAACCTTGCGGCCCGTGCAGTAGGGGCACCCCGAGCCGCTGGTCGTTCTGGCCCCCACGCTGGCCTGATAGTCGTGGCCCAGGGAACAGCGCCACCAGACCTTTTTGTTGCTGTACGCGGTCAGCTTCTCCGGCGTCAGCGCGCCGTTGCGGGTGGGGTGCCATTGGGCCGCGATCTCCGGGAATTGGCTGGCGAGGTCGTTTTCTCCGGGGATGACCGCCTTGCCCGCGCAGTAGGGGCAGCCCGCCCCGCCGCTGGTGCGGGAGGAGATCAGCGCCCGCCATTCGTGGCCCTTTCCGCATTTCCACCATACTCTCCGCCCGGCTCCGGGCAGAACGTCGCGGGGCGTCAGCGCACCGTTCTTCTGCGGGTGCCACTGGCGGGCGAGGTCGGGATGGGCCGTGGCCAAGTCGTTCTCTCCGGGGACAAGGCGGCGGTTGGCGCAGACGGGACAGCCTGTGCCGCCGATGGCGCGGGATTTCACCTGGGCCTGCCACTCGTGGCCTTTCCCACAAATCCACCATGCCATATGGTGACTGCCAACGAGAATATTTTTAGGAGATACGCCGCTGTTTTTGGTGGGATGCCATTGGGCGGCCAGGTCGGGCCGCAGGGTGTCCAGGTCATTTTCACCGGGCCACGCCCGTTTCCCCATGCAGTAGGGGCAGCCGCTGCCGTCCGTGCGGGTGTAGGCCATGGCCTGCCATTCGTGGCCCTTTTCGCATTTCCACCAGACGCTCCGCTTGCTGCCGTAGGTGATCCCCTCCGGCGTCAGCGGGGCGTTTTTCGTGGGGTGCCACTCCCGGAGCAGTCCGGGCCTGTCATGCTCCACGCAGTAGTCATATAAAGATGTTCTCAAAATCCATCACCCCCTCGCCGCTCACAGAAATATCACGGAATCAATATTCTGCCAGAATAATAGAAACGCCGGGATTCCCGGCAAAACACCAAATCAATATTCTGCATACGATTCCTCCGTTCTCTTACGGCCATCTGAAAGAGCGGAGGGAAAAAAGGGCGGCCCTGCTACCCATAAAGAGAGCAAAAGGCCGCAACGAAGCAGACCGCGAAAATAATCTACTTCGCGGCTTGGATTTTTGCGCCCAAAAATCGACAAGCGCCTTGCGTTCCAAGATTCGTCATGCTATAATTCCTTTGAACTATGTAATTCCAAGTGTTTGGCGCATATCATTTTGAGGACAGAATATTGATTCCGCTCTACGAGACAAGCCCCAGGCGGTCAAGCTGGCGCTGGTGTTCGGCCCCGGAGGTCAGCAGGTAAATGCGGGTGGTTTCAATGGAGCTGTGGCCCAGCACGTCGGCCAGCTTTGCGATGTCCCGACAGGCCCGGTAAAAGGCCGTGGCGAACAGGTGCCGCAGGTTGTGGGGGAACACCTTGGAGGGTTCCACGCCCGCGTATCTGCACAGCCGCTTCATCTCCGCCCATATCTGGCGGCGGGTCAGCGGTTTTCCGTTTCTGGTGAGGAATATCTCGCCGGAGACGGTTTTTTGCTTTTTGGCGTATTTCAGCAGCTTGCGGCACAGCTTGGCGGGAATGAGGATCACCCGGATTTTGCCCTTTAGGGAGATTTCCGCCCGGCCCCGCCGGGCGGCCTCCACGGTGAGATACCGCACCTCGCTCACCCGGATGCCCGTGGCGCAGATGGTTTCCATGAGCAGGGCAAGGCGGTGCCGGCCGCGCCCCTGTGCCGTGGCGATCAGGGCCTCATAGTCGTTTCGGGTCAGCTCCCGGCTGGAATCCCGGAACATCCGCCGCTGGATTTTGAGGAACCTGGCGCGGCAATCCTCCCAGCCAAGAAAGCGAAAAACGCCATTGAGAGCGGCCAGCGCCGCGTTGACGGTGGCCGGGGCGTAGTGCTGGGACAGAAGATGCTCTTTCCATGCGCTCACGGCCTCGCGGGTGACGGCTCCGCCGCCCAGCCACGCGGCAAAGGCGGACACGTCCCGCAGGTACTTTTCCACGGTGCCGGGGGCGCGCTCCTCGGCGCGGAGATAGCGGGCATAGGCCGTGATTTGCTCCGGGGTCAAGCTGTATTCATTCATATAAAAAACCTCCCATTCACAAAGTATGGGAATATTGTACCTTGTCGGAGATTTGCTATGCGGGCAAAGAAAAAAAGCCCCACGCCCGCCCATGGGATGGGCAGGCATGGGGGAAAGAAACGCGTCCACTTTGTAGACGCGTTTTTCGACGGTTTTCACGGGGAGGTAATGCGTCCACAAAGTAGACACATTTCGACAGTCTATCCGCCGTAAGAGAACGGCCCCGCCACACAGACAAAGCCGGAAATTCCCATAATGGCGGCTATTCTTGGAACCGGGGCGGACAGTAGTAAAGCAAAAGGCTGATGCTTTCGTCCTCCTGGAAATCACACGATACGGCAAAGTTATCAAAGGTGAACCACGGGCAGGTGCGTACCAGTGGACGGAGTTCCCGTGTTGTGAAGTTTACCACCGCCACCTCCGGCGGGTCATCATCTTCAGAATAGTGACTTGCAAAGGCATCCAGACAATCCTTGCAGAGATAATTTCCGATGGTCTCCGGATCAACCGATCCGCCCACATACTGAATATCTACATGGGAGTCGCCCCGATCCGGGTCGGTAAATGTGTGGACAAGGCTTTCCCCCAGGTGTCCGCCTCCAGAGAGAAAAACGCCCTGGGCCTCTTTGATCTGTGTGCCGTCCCAGTCGTAGGTGTTGATGTCCACCGGCAGCACCTCAAAGGTATTTACATTGACAAGGCCCAGATTATCCTGGCCCCAATAAGCGGCAAGCGCGTCTCTACTCCCGCATAGGCAGCAGTCCTCCTTCTCTATGGTGGAAACGAAGTCTATATGCTCATAGCTGTGGGAACTGGCCAGGGTGTTCTTTTGGCCGGAGCAGGCCGGCAGGAGCAGAACCAGAGCCAGAGCCAAAGCGGGGATCAACTTATGTTTCATTATAACGAACACCATCCTGTCAAATTTGTAACGCGGATCAAACCACGCCTTTGCCGTTTCAGCGCCTGATCCAAAATTTCACGGGACCCGCCGGAGGGATGGGCAACATAGGCGATCAAATAGCCGCTGTTGTTCACCATATATCTGTTTGCCCGGACAATGGCGGCCCGCTTGGGGACACGCTCCATGCCCGGCGGATAAAAGGTGCCGTCAAAGCCCTCCGGGATGGGAACAGGCCGGTCATAGGGATGGTAGGGCAGCAAGCGTGTCAGCGTCACCGCCGGGTGGCGCTTTTTTGCGGCCTGAACCGCCTTTGCTGCCAGCGCGTCAAAACGGCCATAGCCGCCAACATAAAAGGCGGCCACGCCATACTCGGTGATGTGGCGCTCCACTGTTTCCGTCAACGTAGGCAGCAGACTGTCCGGCGCATCCCGGTGGCCGATAAAAAAGCAGGTCTCACCCATACCGTGTTCCCTCTATCTGGTCAGAAATAAAGCAAACCGTTGTTCTCCAGGCTCCTACATATCTTTTGATTGCTTTATTATATCATTGTATTGCTATAAATAGCAATTTACTTCTCTAAATAATTCTACTGATAAATGATACCCTTTTAGAGAAGAGAGGTGTGCTATGGATACGAAATATCGGGAGCAGTACATTCGGTTCGGGTTAAAAGTTCAATATTATCGCAAGCTGCGGGGATTGACGCAAGAAGCCTTTGCCGACGAGATTGGGAAGTCATGGTCATTTGTCGCCAAAATCGAAAGCCCGACACGCGCTTTTGGTGTTTCGATGGAAACTATGTTTAAGATCGCGGAGGTTTTGGACATACCTGTTGCCAAATTATTTGAAGATTAAATGAGTGGCTGGAAGCCGCAAAGTGCCTGAACGATGAACAGCTTGATAACCTGACCGCTATCGCAAAAGGCTTAAAGAAATGATATAGAGGAGGCAGTCCAAAGGCGACTGCCTCCTTTTAGCGTCTCACGGGGAGATTTTGACTGATTCCCGATAATATTGCGGCCTGGCGATGGAGGTAAAGCCGGAGGCGCCGGTGATGACCACGTTGTTGGCGCCGCTGGCACAGTGGATGACCAGCAGGCCGCCATTTCCGTCATATCCGCAGACGATCCCGACGTGTTCATCCTCCGGGTAAAATACCAGGTCTCCGGGAAGGGCCTCGTCCCAGGAGATGTCAGTGCAATAGGTGTGCTGCATACGCGCCCCGCCGCCGTGGCCGATGATGTAGCTGCCGCCGCTGGCGTTGTAGAATACCCAGTCGGCGTATCCTGAGCAGTCAAGGCCGTAGGGCCGGTAGGTGCCGGTGGTGGTACTGCCCGCCGCCGTGACTTTTGTAAGCTGTCCCCAACGGCTGTCCCAGCCGAGAACGAGGGACTTCCCGCCCCAAAAATATCCCACTTTTCCGTATAGTTTTAAAGCGGTCTCCACCACGGCTCTCCGCTCCGGGGAGAGGCCGTCGGGCAGGGCCGCCAGCACATCCAGAGCGTCGGCGTTGGTGATGGACAGGCTCCCCGCCAGGGCGGAAAGGGCCGCCCGGTCCGCCAGCAGTTCATCCAGGGCGGAGTTTTGATAATCCGTAAAGGCGTATTTCGCCTTCATATCATCAGCAGTCTGGGCTGTGATGGTGATGTGCAGGATGTACTCGGTCCACCCCTCGCTGTCCTCGTCCCCCGGATGGTCGATGGTTTCCACCCAGGACGTGATCGCCGTCATATCCCAAAATACAGCGGTCAGCTTGGCTACCCGGTCGGCGTCCAGGGTAGCCACATCCACGCCGTCCTCCGCCCCGGCATAGCGGGCGGCGAACACGGCCAGCACCTCTGGCCAGTCCGCCGCCTGCCCCTGGATGACGATATCATCATAGTCCCCGGCTTGCAGGGCCTCCAGCTGGGCATTGTAGCGGATGTTGACCTCATTCACCGCCTCGGAAACGGAGAGGGCGCCGGGCGCGTTCCGCTCCTGGGCGAAAAAGAGGCCAAAGGGGGAATTGGCTACCGCCGCGATCACAATGATGATGACCAGGGCCACAAGCAGGACGGCGCCCCCGGCCAGAGCCGCCAGGGAACTGACCAGCGCGGCCGCCGCCCTGGAGACAGCGGCGGCGAGCTTTCGGGTCAAGACAACAAGGCCCTTTCCGGCCTTCTGTACTTTTTGAACTGTCAGCTGTTTCATACGCTGCTGGGCCGTCTGCCGGGCGGTCCCCGCCATGATAGGACGGCCCGGAGCGCGGGGCGCTCCAGGCCGGGCCTTGGGCTGGGGGCTTACACGGGTCTTGAATGTGGGGGCGGGGCGTTCCCTGGGCGCACTGCCCCGCCTGGAGGCTGTACCGCTCCAGGGCGCGGGTTGGCTTCCTTGGACGGGGGCGCTCCGCGCGGCCCCCCGGCCTCCGCTGTCCCCGGACTGGCGGAACGCGGCGGAGCCGCGCCGCCGGTTGTTCAAAGAGAACTCGCCTGGTGGTGATCCGGCCCTGTTGGAGGGGCCGGGAGACTGGCGCGTATCTGCGGGCTGGCTGGACCGTGGTCTGGCAGGGCCGGCCTGCTTGTTGGAAACAGGCCGGGCCCTGGGGCCTGGCTCTGCTTTTGGACCTTGGGCAGTCCTCCCGTCGCCTGGGCTGTCTGCCCCGGCACACCGCTCCACGGTTTTTCTCTCCTTGGGGCCGTTGGCCTGGGGCGGATGATCTGCCGGCTGCCCAGAGGCTTCCGGGGCCCCGGCGGCATCCTCCTGCCCCGCGGCGGGCTTCTCCCTGGGGGCGTTTTTCTGCCGCAAGGAGCGTCTGAGCGGCTGGGCCGCCGCTCTCTCCGCCTTGTCCACGGCCCAGCGTCCGGCCTGCTCCACCCGCCCTGTGGCGTAGCCTCCGCTTGGCTCCTGGTCCTCCGGGGCCTGCTTCAGCTCCCGGATATACTTCTCTTTCATCTGCCGCGCGGCCTGCCTGTGGCTCAAGGCCCCCGGAGGCCGGGCCTTTGGCCTGCCAGACCTGGGCTTTTCCTTATATTCCGGCATCGTGCATCCTCCTCCAAAACTTACATCAAATTGAGGCAGATTTCGACTGATTTCTTACTTGTCCCCAGGGGTGGTACTCCACAGGCGGTACAACTCGCCGCCGCGGGGGAACTCGTTGGCAAAGGGGACGATGGACCGCCCTACACGCAGCAGGCCGTGGCCGGCCTCCGCCCCGGTGACGTGGCCCATCTGTGTGCTGGAGATATTCAGCAGCTTGGCAAGCTCAGCCCGGTCCGTAGCCGCCTGGTTTAGGAGGATCAGAAACTCGCTGTTGGCGAACATGAGCCGGGCGGTGTCGGAGCGCAGGCACTCCTCTACATTCTGAGTGGCCCCTGTCATGGCGGCGGCATACTTGCGAAACCGCTTCCAGCATTTGTAGAGAAACTGGGCGGAGTAGAAATACTTGAAGAACAGGTAAATCTCGTCGATGAATACCCAGGTGTACTTCCCGGCCAAACGGTTTGCCGCCACCCGGTTCTGAATCGTTTCCAGGGTCACGGTGAGGCCGGTGGACTTCAGCTGTTCCCCCATCTCGTAGAGGTCAAAGCACATGATCCGGTTGTCAATGTCGATGTTCGTTTCATGGGCGAACATATTGAGGGAGCCCTCCACGAACAGCTCGGAGGCCAGGGCCAGTTCCTTAGCCTCCTGCTCATTCTGGCGCTTGACCTCGTTGCGCCAGTCCAGGAGGGTGGGCTGCCGGGTCTTGCCGCCGCTCTTGATAAACTCCTCATAGATGTTGCTGGTGCAGCGGTCAATGATGGAATGGTGAAACGGGGTTATTCGTCCGGCCCCCATCTGCTGTTCACACAGGCTCATCATCAGCTCGGACTTCATGGCCACGGGCCGCTCCCCGGAGGAGCCGTAGCCGCGGCCGATATCCAGGGGATTGAAGTGGTGGGGGCTGTTGGGGGAAACCTCCAGGACTGTCCCCCGGAGGGCGCGGGTCAAGTCCACATATTCACGCTCGGCGTCAATGATAATGATATCGTCATTGGTGGACAGGGCAATAAAGGTGATGGCCTGCTTCATGGAAAAGGACTTGCCGGACCCGGACACGCCCAGGATAAAGCCATGGGGATTGAGGAGCTGCCTACGGTTGCAGATCAAGAGGTTTTGGGACACGGCGTTGACGCCGCAGTAAATGCCGCCCGCGTCCTGTATCTCCTGGACGCGGAAGGGCATGAGGACGGCGGCGCTCTCGGTGGTGAGGGTGCGGGTGGTGGTGATGGGCCGCAGGCCATAGGGCAGGGCCGTGTTCAGACCGTCCTCCTGCTGGTAGCGCAGGATGGAGAACTGGCAGGCCCGCTCCTGCCCGATGGATTGCAGGGCCTCGGTGTCCGCGTCCAGCTGCTCCAGGGTGTCGGCAACATGGACAAGGGTGATATTGCCGTGGATCATCCGCTGGTCCCGGGAACTGAGGTCATCCAGGAACTCCCGGTTCTCCGCCCGCAGCTGTTCCAGGTCGTAGGGGATGGTGGCGGTAAAGTTGTTGCGGTTGTTCTGGCGCTGCTGCCAGCGGGTGATGTCGCTCTCCACACCCATGATGCGCTGCTGCATATCCCGAACCGCCTCGGCGGTGGGGATGGGCAGGATATCAATGGAGAGCATCAAGTTCCGGGGGAAGTCGGACAGCTCGGAGATCAAGGTGTCCTTGATGAAGCTGGGGTAATCCCGGAGGAACAGGACGCGCCCAAACCTGCCGCCCATCTCGAAATGATCCGACCGGAAGCGCATCCCGTCCGGGCAGATGTAGTCCCGGAAGTCGTGGCCCAGGCGCATGGCGCTGCCCAGGTCAAAGCTGTAATACTGCTCCTCCCCGGCGCGGAAAAAGCCGTGGAGGACGCGCAGGCGCTCATGGGTGTCCAGCACCCGCGCCCCGCTGTCCAGCTGGCCCAGGTTTTTCGCCAGGTCCGCGTCTACCCGGCGGAAAAAGGTCCGGGCCTCCTCCACGTTCTTCCGGGCGGCGCAGATGGTGATGTACTTGTCCTGTACCAGGTTATTGCTGCCGGCGGCCTTGTCCATGAGGACGGCGTTGTATTCCCGGCGGTAAAGGTCAAGACCGTCCCCCTGCTGGCGCATGAGGACGGTCTTGTGGAAATCGGCGCTGTTAAGGCGGCGGTTATTGATGGTGATTTTGGTTGCAGCGTCGGTGGGCAGGCTGTTGAGGACGCCGCAGTAGGCGGTGAACATATCCTTCTGGTCCTCATAAGAGGCCAGGGCGTAGTTGATATCCGCAAAGCGCCAGGTCTGGCTGAACTTGCCGTTGACCTGCCAGATGCCGTCCCGGTAGATGCGCTGGATGGGGATGGTCTGCTGGATGCTCCGTGGTATCTTGAAGGGGGTATGCTCGCTCCGGTTGGCGGCGGCAAGGGTTTTAAGCATGGCGGAGCGCCCCCTTTCCGGCCGGAGCCGCAGAGGGTTGGAACAGGGATCGTCTTTTCATGGAACCTCCTTAAAAATGGGCAGAAAGAGGCCATGATCCCCGGCGCTCACATTCGCCGTACATCACCCCCTCTCTGCTGAAATTAGAATTGTGAAAAATGGTAATTATGGCGAATGGAAAAAATGGTCGAAATCTGCCTCAAATTGAGGTAAGTTTCGGCCGCTTATGAAAAAGGCCGCGCTCCGGCGGCCAGGGGCGCCTCAATGACCGTAAGGCGCCCCTTTTCTGGACAGGGCCGCGCAGTAGATGTTCTCGGCCCGGAACACCCGGGGGCCTGCGTACAGAACCTGGGATTTGAGGACGGCCCACAGGAACCGCCCGAGGGTCAGGCCGTTATATTGAAAGAAGCCCGCCACGGCAAAGGGGGCCGCGGCCAGGATGCAGACCCAGCTGGCCGTTTCCTTGCCCAGGACGGGTCCCAGGGCCAGGTAGACAGACACCGCCGCGCCCACGGCCAGGACGGAACAAAGGAGCTGCCGCAGGGTCAGGCCAAACAGGACGGTCTCCTTGTGCATACGCACTTCTTTCGGGATTTTGATTTCCATGGTATGATCGCCTCCATTTCAAATTTGCCGGGATGCCGAAAACCGATTTTTTGACAGGATTTTTCCGGTATGAGATAATGTAAGTATCAAAAAACGGGAGGTTTTCGGCATGAAATTTATCATTCAGATCGCTGTGTTTCTTCTGGTCCTGTCCTTGATCCCGCTGGCGCTCAAGCTGCTGGTGAAGTCCCGGCTCCTGTTCCCGCTCATCTGGTGGGGCCTGGGCAGGGAACTCTACCCCCAGTGGTCCGCCGCCCATCCGTTCATCTTCTACGGGGTGCTGGCGGCCCTGGCCCTGCTGGTCCTGTTCTCCTGGCTGGGCCCCAGGCTGGCGCGCAGGCGGGGGGAAAAGGAATTTGAAAACCATGTGCTGGACGAGCTGGCCCGCGCCGACGCGGAGGGCCGCACCATCAGCGGCTTCAAAATGGAAAACGGGGTCCCGGTCACGATTTGGCGGGACTGAGCAGACGGCGGGCCTCGGCCCGCCGTTTCTTTTGCTTATAGCCCGAACATCTCCCGCGCGATGCGCTCCGCGCCCTTGACCAGGCCCACCAGCACAAGCATATTGAAAATTGTTTCGCCCACATACTGCCAGGACATGGTGACGGCGGACAGGGATGTGTCCAGCACCGGGCCGCTGGTGGAGGCAAAGGCGGAGAAGATCAAGCAGGCAAGGACGATGACCACGCCCTCCATGCACACGCCGATGTACGACTTGATAAAGGCTTTCCCGGCGAAGCTGGTCCCCTCGCTGGCAAAGGAGGCCAGGGGCAGCGGGGCCAGGGCGGTGTAAAAATACAGGCGGAAAAAGCGGCCGTACACGGTCATAATGAGGATGAAAGACAAGATAGTGATGAACAGGCTGCCGATGAACGTGACCAGCCACAGGGGGATGCTCTGGATGAAGCCCACGGCCTCTATGGCGTCCACCATCTCCTGGGGGACGGTGACGCCGGCGGAGGCCATGCCGCCCACACCGCCCATGACGGACTGCACGATGCCGCCGCAGACGGCGAAAATGGCGGTCATGATCTCCATGGCGGAGCCCACCGCCACCTTTGCCGCCACAAAGCGGATGAAATGGCGCAGGGCAAATTCCGGGCGCTGAAAGTCCCGGAAGCTGGCGGCGGTCTGGAATATCCCCATGGCAAAGAACAGGACCAGCAGGCCGTAGCCCACCGCCTTGAGGCCGTCGTTGATGCCAACGGTGGCCGTCCAGATCCCGCCGCCCCGGAACTCCTGGGGCGTGGTGGTGATAAGGCTCCATATCTCCGCGAGCTTATCGTTCCAGGTGTTGAACGCCGATTGTAAATTCCCGACGATCCAGTTGTCACTCAAAAGGGCACCTCCTAAAAGCCGAAAGGGGGCGCCCCTTGACTATCTGGCCGCCCCTTTCGGAATACTCGAATTTATAAAATCAGATGGACATGAGAATAACGGGGCGCAAAAGTTACATCAAATTGAGGCAGATTTCGACAAACCTCACCGCTCCCGCCTGGACGGAGGCCGGTTGAACACAAGGCCGGCCTGTTTGTCAAAGTCTGTCCGCCTGGCCGCAGCCAGGGCGTTCTTTTTGGACCAACCGATATACAAGTGGCTGTGGAGTTGGTCGTTGGGGGTCTGGACGATCAGCCGCCATGCGCCGTTCTCCGTCCTGGTGCAGGAAATGATCTTGTTGTACTTTCTCATAGCCACCTCCATCAACAGCGGGGCGGGCTGCCTGGCACAGCCCGCCCGTTTCCCTGTCACATCACGCCGATGGCGGCCAGAATTTCTTTCGCAAAGGCGATAATCAAGCCGCCGAAGATGCAGAGGATGCCTTGGGTGCGCTGGCTGGCGTCGTGGGACTGGACGGACATCCCCAGCTGGACGATGCCCCAGCCCAGGACGATAACGCCGATGGCCTTGATGCAGGAAAAGATAAAGTCGCTGAGGTTGTTGACGATGGTGAGAGGGTCGCTGTCCGCGGCCAGGGCGGGGACCGTCAAGGCCGCGCACAGGGCCACGGCCAGGGCAGCGGAGAAATAAAGACGGCGGGCCCGTCCGGTCCGCCGCTGGTCCAGGGAGAGATGTGTATTGCTGTTTCGTTTCATAAAGCAGATATCCTTTCTATTCAAAAATTTCAAAGTCATCCAGGCTCTCGAAGTCCGGCAGGTCGCGCAGGGCATAGGACACGCCGGGGCGGTGTGTGTAGGGCGGCGCGCCGCCGTCCTCTGTCTCCTTGATGTTGGGGTGCTTCATTAAATCGTACTTGTCGTCGATCACCGGGGGCTCCCCCCGGATCAAGACGATGGCCTTTCGGTTGTCCAGCATCCGCACCTCCTCCGGGGTCATCAGCTCCCGGCCCATAAGCTGGGTGCTGGTGGACATACTGCCGTTGCGCCCCCGGCCCATGCTGGTGGTCTGGTAGGTGATGGACTGCTTGCCCAGCAGCTCGGACACATACTTGTGGCTTTCCTTTTCATTCCCGCCCAGATACACAAAACAATCCGCGTTTCCCAGCAGGCCCTCCCAGCTGTCTTTGAACAGGGCTTTCAGCTGGGAGATGTTTTGCAGGATGATGGTGGACATGATGTTTCTGGAGCGCATGGTGCTTTGCAGACGCTCGTAGCCATCGGGGAGCGAAACATTCGCAAATTCATCGAAAAGGAAGCGGACCGGCACGGGCAAGGGGCCTTGAAATACCTTGTCCGCCTGGTAGTACAGCTCCTGGAACGCCTGGGTATAGAGCATACCCACCAGGAAATTGAGGGAATTATCGTTGCTGTCCGGGATGATGCAGAAGATGGCCTGCTTCCGGTCCCCCAGCTTCTCCAGCTCCAGGTCGTCCCGGCTGGTGAGCCGCTGTATCTCCGGGAGGGTGAATACGGACAGGCGGACGGCGGCGCTCACTAAAATGCTTTTCGCGGTCTTGCCCGCGGCCTGCTTGAATATTTTGTACTCACGGACCGCGATGTGGTCCGGTTCTTCCTCCTCCAGGGCCTCAAAGAGCAGGTCCAGCGGGGACTGGTACTCCTCGTCCTCCTCTCTCGCGCCCCCGAACTCGATCATGGTCAAAAGCATTTCCATGTTTTGCTCCTCGGGCGGGGCCTCATGGAGCAGGTAGAGCATGAGGGCGGAAAACAGGGCCGTTTCGGACTTCTCCCAAAACGGGTCGGACTGGTGGGCGTTCTTGGGGGTGGTGTTCTTGATGAAGTTGTCAATGAGTCGGAACACGTCGGCGTCTTTTCGGATGTAGCGAAAGGGGTTGTAGCAGTCGGAGTGTTCTGGGTCCACCAGGTCAAACACACGGATGGAGTAGCCCTTTTTTAGGAGCAGGGGGATGGCGGCCCTGGCGACCTCTCCTTTCGGATCAGTCACCAGGTAAGAGGTATTTGCAAGATAGATGTTGGGCTTGATGACAAAGCGGGTTTTGCCCGCGCCGGAGCCGCCCACAATGATTTGCAGGAGGTTGCGGCGGTGTTTCCGCCCATCCAGGCCCATTTGCAGGTGCTGGGTCAGGATCACATTGTTGTCCGGGTCCTTGTCCCGGTATTTCTTGTTCAGCTGGCGGACATTCCCCCAGCGGGCGCTGCCGTGTTCCTCGCCGGGCCGCCGGTTCTCCCTGGTGGAGAGATAGAGGGCGGCGGCGCAGCCGTAGACGGCCAGGCCAATCAGTAGGAATTTCGGGGTGTGGGGCGTCCAGCGGATGGAAAAGGGACGCTCCATGAGGCCGGGGAAAACCGTCATTAGGTCAATGAGAGTCATGCCGTCCTCATACCCGGAGGCCAGCAGCGCGGAGAGCCAGAGGACGGGGATGGTGAGCAGCGCCCATGGCAGGACGCCGCCGCGGTCAGTCTGTCTCATGGCAGTCACCTCTCCTGGCCGTGTGCCCGCCTGCGCCGGGGCGGTTTCTTTTCCGGCTCCTGGATGCCCATGGCCCGGAAAAAGGAGGCGCGGTTGGCCCGCGCCTCCTCATCGGTGGCCCCGCCCTGGGTGATGGTGGCCTGGTCCAGGCAGCGGATGTTTCTAACCCGGCACCGCCCGGCGCCGCACCCGTCCAGGGTGGAAGCAAAAAAATTAACGCTGTCCATGGCGCAGTCCAGAAAATTGCACCGGGCCAGCCTCGCCTGCTGGAAGGAAAGCCAGGCTATATCGCAGTTGTGAAAGTGGGTGTCGGCCAGAGCCGCGTGAAAGAACGTGGTGTGGTCGATCATACAGGAATGAAATTCAGAGCTGAACAGGCTGGTCCCGTCAAAGCGGGCGTCATGGATGCGGCATACGGCGAAGGTGCAGCTGCTGAAGCGGGAGAAATTGCAGTCGGCATGGTCGGGCAGACAGTAGAGCGTCACCTGGTCAAAATAGCTCTCCCGGAAAAAATCCGGGGGAAAGCCGGCCTTTGCCGCCCGGTCATAGGTCTGCTGGTCGATAATTTTCAGAGGCCGGGCCGGGTCCAGGTCCATAATTTTATACTTGTACTGCTTGCTGCTGCTCTTGGTATAAGGGACTGTCAGCAGAGACTTTTGCGCCCGGAAGTCCCCAATGCTCTGGCGGATGGCCTGGACACGGGCGGCGTATTCGCCGCCCTGTGTCCGCTCCGCCCAATCCAGCAGTTCCTCCAGAGGCATATCATTTCGGCCCTGGAGGTGGTCGTTGATGTTCCGTATCATCCGGGCCCGGTTCTGCCCATTGTATTGGACAGGGTCGATGTCCTCCAGACAGTCAAAAAACTGCCTACTGATCTCCAGGCCGGTTTGGACCGCTTTGTAATCGCTCATGGCGTACTCCTTTATATTATAAGGTAGGGTGTCGAAACTTACCTCAAATTGAGGCAGGTTTCGACACCCTTTGCGGATGGATCAGTAGCCGGTGCGGGGCAGCGGCGCGGACTTGCCGTACACGCTCGTCACCCAGCGGCTCACCGCCTGCACCCAGGTCCCGTTGTAGACGCCGCCCACATCGGCCACGTTGACAAAAGAACCAGCGGACAAGCCGGCAACGGCCTTACAATAGAGGTAGGGTGTCTCCACCTGGGCAAAGCCCGCCGGGGCCTGGCCGAACACGAACATGATCTCGGTCACGCGCTCATTGGAGGCAAGGCCCAGGGCCGTGGCAGAGGCGGCCAGGGTGTAGTTTTTCGCTGTGGAAAGGTTATCCGCCAGAGTGCGGTAGTCCCCGCCATTCACCCGGTACACGATTTTATAGGTGCCGGGGAAATTCCAGGTGCCCGTCACCACTGTCTCCAACCGCACCTGGGCGGGCAGGGTGTCCCGGAAGTAGAAGCTGTCCAGGCGGACGTTAGAGGTGTTGGCGATGTTGGAGAACACATAGCGCACGGGCTGGCCCGCCATGATCTCCTTGGGTCCGGTCTTGGTGATGGACACGCCGGTAGACAGGCTCTTGTTCGTGACCTCGAACCTGACGATCTGGCCCTCATGCTCCAGGTAGGCGGTCAGTTCAGTCTCGTTAATGCCGTAATGCTCCGGGGCCTTGGTTTCACGGATGGTATAGCGGGACAACGGCAGCGGCTTGGACACGGCCAACCCCCGGCTGTCGCTCCGGATGGTGTCCACCAGATTACCCGCCTTATCGTAGATTTCAAACACAGCGCCCTCCAGCAGCGTGCCCGCAGGCAGGCCGTTGGTGGGGTTGTAGTCGGCGGACTTCTTTACGATCTGGATTTGGGCCGTGATGGGCGTATTCTTCCATGTGATCTCGGTGGTCTCCCCGGCCTTGACATAGACGGTTTTCAGCTCCGTGTCCGGGATGTAGCCCTCGTTCTCTAATTCACGCAAATAGTAGCGGCCACTTTCCGCCAAATCCTCAAACCAGGCATAGCCCCGGTCGTCGGTGGTCTGCTGGTCGATGGGGGTGTGCCCACTGTCGTACAGAATGAAGGACACCCCGGAAATGCCTTTGCCGTCCAGCGAGGAAATTTTGTGGAGCAAAATGCCGGAGATGGGCGCGTTGGTCACGGTGAGCGGCGAACAGCTTCCATTTTTCACAGTGAAGTAATGGGGTGTGGGGTCCAGCTTAAAGCCCTCGGCGCTTTCTGTCTCCACGGCGTAATAGCTGTCATCCTCCAGCGTCACATAGACGCTGCCGGTTTTCCCAGTGGTCACAGTGTCCACCAGAGCGTCATCCGACACCCTGCGGATTTCAAAGGTCACATTGGCAAGCCGTTTCGTCTTGTCCGCAGAACTGACCTTGATGATCTCCACGCCGCCCACGGCGTCGTTGTAAAAACGCAGCGTCTGGGTGTCGTTGGGGTTGACGGTGACGGTCTGGCTCTGGGTATTGGGGTCAATGGTATATCCATCCACGCTCTCCAGTTCCGTCGCTACCACCGTGCCTGTGATTCCGGAGAGGATGATTTGTCCGCTGGAATTGGTATAGTAGATACCGTTGGAGGACAGGGTGCCCCCAGCGGCGTCCACATAGCGGCCATCCGCGTATTTGATCTCAAACTTGACGCCCTCCAGAGGCACGGTCTTTGTTCCGTTCCGTCCCCACTTCTCGATCACCAAATTGCCCAGGGGCTGGTTGCGGAACTCCACCGTGGCGGTCTGGCCCGCCTTTACCTGAACGGTTTGGGGAGTGTCATCCAGCAGGAAGCCCGGTTTTGCCCTGGCCTCTTTAATGACCAGCGTGGTTCCGGGTTCCACCCCCTCCACCAAAAAGCTCCCGGCGGAGTCCGTCACGAATTTGCCGTTGGCGTCGCCCACCACGGTCCCGTCAGAGGTAGTCACGAAAAATTCCACGTCACTCAGCGGGGCATTGTCGCTGGCCGATACCTTCTTTACCAAAACCGCCCCCTTGGGGCTGTTGCCGAAGTAGAGGGTCACAACGTCCTGATCCTTGCCGGAGATGTAGAACGACTGGGGCGCGGTGTCGATGACATGGCCGCTGTCGCTCTCCAGTTCCTCGCAGATATAATAGCCGCTTTTCAATCCGGTGGCGGTAAAGGAGCCGTTGCTTGAAGTCACATAGGTGCCGATGACGGTGCCGCCGCTGCCGCTGGTGTCCCCGCCTAAATATTTCAACTGGAAACGGCAGTTAGCCAGACCGGCCCCGGTCACACTGTCCCGCTTATAGACCACCAATGCCGACAGAGGCGTGTTCTCAAACAAGAAGGTGTGGCCCTTGCCCGCCTGCACGAACGCCTCCTGGGTATCGCTGTCCTTGATGGCAAAGCCAGTGGGCGGAGCCAGCTCCTTCACCCGGAACCAGCCGTCCCGCAGGCCGTTGGCCGGGCCGGTCAGCTCAATGCGGCCATTCTCGTCCGTCGTAAAAATGCCCAGGTCGTTGTATTCGCCGGTGCCGGTGTTGTTGCTGGCGTACCACACCTGGAAACGCACATTGGAAAGCCGGTCATGGGTGATACTATTTTCCTTGATGATCTCAATGACCGGGGCTTTGTGGTCGTAGAAATACGCCTCCCGGTCACGGTTGGGGAACAACGTTACATACTGGTCCGGGGCGTCCTTCAAATAGGCGGAGCTGCCCACGGACTGCTCAGAAATTTTGAACACGCCAGGCCAGAGATTGGGTACGGTGGCGGAGCCGTCCGGGCCTATCGTGACCTCGGCCACGCTGTGGCCGTCCGCCGCCTCCACCAAAAAGGTGGTGTTGGGAATGGGGATGGAGTGGTCGTCGGCGTCAAATTTCCAGATCGTCAAATTGGGCCGCTTGTCGTTTTGCAGGCAGATGGTGCTGTCCTGGCCGGGGAACAGCTCCACATGGTATTCCGTAGGGTCCAGCAGGTGGTCTGACACGGTAGCGGTTTCAACCAGAGAATACACGCCGGGATCGAGGCCCTCCCAGACGATTTCCCCTGTGCCGGAGGTGGTGCGGTCCAGATACCGGGAGCCGTCCTTGATTTTGGCGAGGCGGTAGGTAACGCCTGCCAGCGGGGTGCCGTCCGCGCTCTCCTTATACAAATAGAGGGAGGGCAGCTTGCTGTTGGTGAAAATGAACTGTGCCTGTTCATTGCCGTCCAGGTGGATGATACGCTGGGCATCGTCCACCACATAGCCCGGACACTCCAATTCCGTTACAACATAGGACGCAACAGGCAGCTTGCTTAGGTCAATGGTCCCGTCCTGTCCAGTGGTCAGCTCCACCGGGCCGTAGCTGCCGTTCACGGCCTCGAAACGGAAACGGGCGTTGGCAATCGGTTTTGAAAGGTCTGAACGGTCCACCTTAATTAAGTGAATACCCGGTAATCTGTCGTTAAAGAAAACCAGGTCCTTGATCCCATCCCCGGCTTTCAACTCCACCTCCTGGGGCGTGGTATCCAGCACATGGCCGTCGCTCCCGGTGTCCCGTTCTACCGCCCGGTATGTTCCAGGACGGCAATCCGTGAGCAGGATTTCTCCAAACTCGTCTGTCTGGAAAACGCCTAAAGATTCCGCGTCCCGGAAAATCTCGAAGGACACATTGGGCATAAGGGTCATGGCGCCCCGCTCATATTTTGTGATGCGCAGTCCAGGCAGCTCCTTGTTGATGATGGTGGCGTCAGAACACTTCCCGGCCACAACGGAAACGGTCTGCACCGTATCAGTATCCGCGATCCAACCGGAGATACCCGCCACCTCCCGGACCTCCCAGCCGCCCGGCTCCAACTCGTCGAACACGGCCACGCCGCCGATTTTCGTCTGGGTGGTCTGTATCTCGCCGGTGGTGATATTCTTGATCTGCACGGTGACGCCGTTCAGGGCCTCGCCGGTGTCGCTCAGTTTCTGGACACGGATGGAGCCGTAAGGGGCGTTGGTAAAGGTGACGGTGGCTACCTTGTCGTACTCTACATCAACGTGCTGGGTACGGATGTCGGGCAGCAGGTGGTATTTCGGCGGAATTTCCTCCGTTACGGTATAGTGGCCCTCCAGGGTCATGGGGATGGTCACGGTGCCGTCCGGGGTGCTGGAGAAAGAGCCGACCTTGCGGCCCTCCGGGTCAACCACGGAGAACACAGCGCCCTCTAAAGGCAGCTCGGTGCCCTCCTCCAGTTTCACGATCTTCAACGCGGTTTTACCCGGATCAGGCTCGTCCTCTGTGGCGTCAGCATAGCTGCTGATGGCCGCCAGCTCCATGTGCTTGCTGTTGTCCAGGTCGCAGATATAATTCTGCAATTCTCCGTACTTGTTCTTTTCCGCGCACACAGCGTACATGGCGGCGTACTGGGCCACGTTGGCCTCAAAGGAGAGCTGGACGTTGCCGCTCTGCCCCTGAATACTCTCAACAGGGTACAGCACCTTAAAACTGGCCCCATAGCCGTCTCCCGTCCACTCGGCAGAAACCTTGGCAATGTCGTTGTTGTCATCATCCACAATACGAGTTCCAGCAGGGACCTCGGACGGATCGGAGAAAGCGATGGAGATGTCGTAGTCGAATACCCATGTCTCGCTCCAAAGCGTAAAGACCTGCTGCTTGTACGCCACGCCATTGATGGTGACAGGGTAGGCCACGGACTTGTCCGGGGTGGCCGTCATCTTGGGGGAGAGCATATAGTTGTAGGTGGTGCCCCGCTTATAGATGTCCTTGGCAGCGGCCAGGATGCGGTTGCCGATATCCAGTTCGCTCCCGGTGAGGCCGGGGGCTACCTTCAAGTTGGCGATGTTCCAGTTGGGCAGCAGGTAGCACCATAGGGCCATTTTGGTGGCATAATAGGCTTGAAACTTGTTGTCCAGTTTTAACTCCCCCAGGGAGCGGTGGGGGTAGCCGTTGGAGATGATACCCACCACCTTGGGGTCGCTGGACCGCTCATTGGCGATATACTGGATGCTCTCGCCCTTGGCTACCGTCTGCGGCACGCCCTTGGTGTTGGGGTTGACGCAGTAGGCGGGCACTTCTTTGAGAGCGCCTTTCGCGTCCGTGTAGTTGAAATAGGTGTAGATCAAGGTGCGGACGGTGCCGTTGATGGACAGGTACGACAGCTCATAACCGCCATTATAGATGCCCACCTCGCCCAAGGCCGCCTCCTCGGTGTCCGCGGCCAGGGCCGCGGTGGGCAGCAGGGCCAGCGCCGTGAGCAGCACCAGAAGCAGGGAGATCAATCGTTTTTTCATGGGAGCCTCCTTAAAAACAGGCGGAAAGAGGCTCTGTCGCTCCGGCCTGGCCGGGCCGTACATCACCCCTTTCCGCGTAAAATGTTGGATACCTCTTAAAAATGCGAGCCTATGGCAAAAAGAAAAAAGCGGTCGAAATTTACCTCAAATTGAGGCAAGTTCCGGCCGGAAATGCTCTGTGGGCGTCACCGTTCCACGGCCTGGACCATCCAGCGGTAATCGCGCTCGTCCCGCACACAGGTATAGAGTGTCAAGCGGTTATCCGATGTGGCGGTGGTGCCGCTGGTGTCTGTTTCCTTGACCTTGGAGACGCTGACCACCTCATACGTCCGGGTGCCCAGCTTGGTGGTCCAGGTGATGGTATCACCCACCTCCAGCGTGTGGATATCCCCGAAGTAGCTGTTGGTTCCCCGGTTGTGGGCCGCGAGACAGCAGTTGCCGTCCCAAAGGCTGGTGTCTGTGAAGTGGCCCGCGCCCTTTTTCAGCGTGGAGCTGCCGGTGCCCTCGTAGACCTTGACGGTCAGGCCGATGGCCGGGATTTTGAGGGTGCCCAGGTGCCCGGCGCTGTAATAGAGGTCGTCGGTGACGCTGGTGAAGCCGGTCCCGGTCCATGAGGATGTGCCGGCGCTTACCGTGGGATAGCTGACGCTCCCGGTAGAAGTGACCAGGCCGCCGCCCTCCAGCGCGCCGGGGACCAGGTTAGGCGTCAGATACTCCCCGCTGCCGGGGAGGTAGCTGGTGGGGGTGCCGAAGCCGGGCGGGATCAAGGCGGTGTTCTTGCCCCGGTCCACGTTGACCTCCTCCCGCTCATAGATGGTGTCGTCGCTGGTAGGCCGTCCAAACAGGTAATCATCCGGGGCGTCCACGGTGTACTCCAGGGCTTGTGCCGGGGTGACGGCCAGGGCCGCCAGCAGGGCAGCGGATAGAAACGCGGTTTTCCATTTCATTTTGTGTACTCCCTCCAGTTCTTTTTTGACTTGTACTTTTTCAGCAGGAGCTTCCCGCCGAAAAACAGTCCCGCCGCGGCCGCCCCCAGGGGCAAGACCAGGAGCCACCTCAAGTCCAGGCTGCCCGCGGGCTCCGACGTCAATGCCGCCTGGCTGTCCGGGGCCTCCCCCTGGGCGGGGGCTCCGCTGAATATGGCGATATAGGTGGCGGTATCATTGGTAGTCCGGGACACTTCACCAGAATACTCGGCGGTGACGGTGTAGCCGGTGGCGTACTTGCTGGACGCGGTGCCTGTGTAGCTGGCGCTGGCGGTGTAGAAGCCTCCGGCCTCCTGCCACTGAACATCCGCCAGCTCCAGGGTCCGGCCCCCGTCCTCAATGGTCTTGGGGATCAAGGACACGTCGGCGTCGGAGAGGTTGGGATAGGTCCGGGCGGCGGTCACGGTGCGGGTGGACGTGCTGTACCCCGCCGCCTCCACCTGGATGCTTGCGGTGTCCAGGGTGAGGACGCCGGTATAGCCCTCCTCGGTCGTCACCTCCAGCGTGGCGGTGAGCTGGGGCATGATGGCGTCCATATCCTTGGTCTTGCTCTCCAGGGTAACAGTCTCCGCATAGTCCCGGGTATCTGTTTCCACATGGTCCTGCCGGGTCACGTCCAAAAGGGTATAGGTCAGGCCCTCCCGGTCAAAGTCCTCCGTGGGGATGCCCGCCGGGTCATCCGCCTGGGTGAGGATATAGACCTTTTTCAGACGGGGGCTGTCCCCCTCCATGTACGCGGTGACTTCCACCGGGTAGAGGGCGCCGCTGGTGGCCAGGGCCGGGCAGGTCATGGAACAGGCCAGGAGCGCCGTCAGGCATAGGGCTGCTGTGCGTTTCATCTTGTACCTCCAAAAATCAAAAGTTGTCGAAACCTGCCTCAAATTGATGCAAGTTTCCGGGCCTCGCCCCGCCGGCAGCTTGCGGCGGGGCGTGTGGGGGTGACGCTGGCGCTCCCGTTCCGAACGCCGCGCCTCCCAGTATGGCAAAAGCCGCCATTGGCGGCTTTTGGGGTGTTTTCCCCTTGATAACCGCATGAGCCGGGGAATGGCCCCGGTCAAGGCCCGCCCCGCAAGGGGCGGCTCGCGCGTGATTGCGCCAGCAATCATGCGGCCTTGACGGGGGACGGGCCGCGGCTCACATTCCCCGCGGGGGAAAACACCCCGGCAGGGGCTTATCGCACCGGGCGGCGCACAGCGGCGCGGGTCTTTCGCTTTTCCGCCTCGATGTTCAAGTCGATGGACCGCCCGATCTGCTTGCTCATATCCTGCACTTTATCCAGGACGCTTTTGCACTCCTCGCTTTTCATGCCGGAAAAGCGTTCCGTCAGCCGCTCCATATTGGGCATTTGGGGCTCCACGCCGAACCGTCGGCAGAGGATATAGGAAACGCTCTGGGCGTCCAGTTCATACCGCGCCCAGCTGTAATCCCGGTTGTAGCCCTTGTCATGGAACCGGGTCAAGGCCACTTCCGCGGCGATGGCGGCAAACGCCTCGCTGTCGGGGTAGTTGGGGTTGACCGCCAGCTCCTTCCGTTCTTCATCGAAAAAGGCTGGGGCGTCCATATTCCTGTCCGTAGCGAGCTTTGCTTTGGAGTAGTTCAGCAGGGTCGTCAAGGCGCTGGACATCTCCGCGCTGTCGTCCCGCAGGACGCGGCGTTTCAGATCCCGGCCATGGGTCTGGCTCACGTCGTAGGCATCCGCCAGGGCGTATGCCTTGGTTTTGGCGTCACGGGCAAAAATCTTCACGCCCTTATCCTGCTGGTCCTCCAGGACGGTGCGCCCCAGGGACTGCCAGCGTTCCCGGGTGCCGAACACCGTGGCCCCGTTCAGACCGGCCAGCACGATAGCCACGTTCCCGGCGCTGTAACCGGGATTGTCCCCCTGCATGGTGAGGTAACGGAGATACTGCTCCGGGTCGGTGGCGATCAGTTCAATGCTGTAATCCTGCATCCCGGTAACAGTGTCCCGTTCCGCCTGCTGCTGGAGCTGCCATTGGGCGTCGTTTTCCGTCTTGCTTGCGATGATCGCTTCCAGATTTGCCATGATGATGAACCTCCATATTATCGTATTTTAGATTTCGTTGGTCTGGTGCGCTGTGGGGCGGGCCGGGGGGCCTGCTGCTCCGCCCCGGTCCGGCAGGCGGCCAGCTTTTCCTTGACGCTGGGCTTCTCCGCCTGCTCCTCAATAGTCCTCGTCGTCCTCGCCGGCCTCGTCCGTGAGGCTGTCAAGCCACTCCCGCGCTGTGGTGAGGAGTACCCTTGCGGAGCGCGGGGGCCGTCTTTTTTTGGCGGCGCCGCCTCCTGCTCCGGGATGGGGTAGCCCTTGCGCTCCAGAAACAGGTTGACCTGGGCCGCGTAGTCCACGTTGGTCACAAGGTCCACGGTGCCGTCGCTTGCCCCCTTGTATTTGAGGATGGCAAACAGCACATTCTTTTTGGCAAAGGCGCGAAACTCTTTTAAGTCGCTCTCCTTGATGCGGAACAGCTGGACCGGCTTTTCAGATCGGTACATCTTGGCCATGCTGGTCAGGCCGGACACCTTTTTCCCGTCCCTGGCCAGCGCCCATAGAAATGCCGCCAGGTTTTTACTCCCGGCGGCCATCAGCTTGATACTGGCCTCTGTGACCTGGATGCTCTCTTTCACCAGCAGGTCGGCCACCTCGCCGCTTACGTCCATATCCCTTTCACCTCCCGGTTTCCAGATATTCGATGGTTTCCCGAAAACTGCAATAACGCGCGTTCCGGGTGCAGCGTTTCACGATCAGGCGGATATGCCGCTCCCGCTGGGCGGGCGGCAGCTCGGAAAAGACCGCCGCGTCCTGGGCGGCGGCCGGATAGTCCAGCAGGGTCACGCTCCCCCAGGGGCGGCCCGCCACGCTCTCCTCCACATGGAGAAACAGGGCGATGACCGGCCCGCCCGGGACGCCCTGGTAAGCCAGCGTGCAGACATTGGCATAGCTGCCCCGCTCATACACGGCGGAGAGGTCGAACAGCCAGCACCAGGGCGTCCGGGCCAGAAAGAGATAATCCGTGTACTCCTGCCTGCGCAGCTTGGCGATGCACAGCGCCAGCCTATCTTCCTCCAGGCAGCGGTACGCCCCGGCCAGCTGGAGAATTGCGGCCAAATCTGTTTTTATCAGTTTTTTCATAGTCTTTGCTCCTTTGCGTTTCAGATGCCGCCACCGCCTCCTTGATCCGGGGGATGTCGCCCTCGATGCGGGCGCACAGCTTCAAGTCGCGGCGCAGCGCCCGCAGTTGGGTGTTGATTTGGGTGATCTCCTCCGACACCTTCTCCTGCCCGGCCCGCCGCAGGCGGTACAGCTCGCCGCGCCGGTCCGTGAGGGCGTCTATCTCCGCTTGCAGGGCGTCATACTGCATGGACAGCTGCTCCGCTGTTTCAATACGATTGCGGTGGAGATACCGGAACTGCTGTTGATAGCGGTCCAGCTTGATAAGCTCCCGGCGCATGGAAAAGGCCGCCTGTGTCTGCGGGCGGCCCTGTTGGAAGGAGCGGAGAAGATACAGATATTTGTAACACAGGGCTTGAAAGCCGCGCAGCTTCCTGGGCCTGTGCCGTGGGATGCCGCCTTGGACCCGGTAACGCCGCCCTGGGGCCAGTTGGCGGAATACCGTGCGCGGCGCTTCCATCGGTGGGGCCTGGCCGGTGCGGATGGCGTTCAGCCGCTCCTTTAGGTCCGCCTCGGTGTAGCCGTCCCCCAGGCTGTCCAGACGGATATTGCCGGCCCCGCCCGGCGGACGGATGGAAATGTGCTTTCGGCTCCCGGCCTGGACTTGATAGCCCATGCGCCGAAGCTCCTGCAAAAAGGACTGGAAGGTATAGGCCCGGCCCAGGGCGGCGTCAATATCCCGGCGCACCGTGTCCCGGATGGTTGCTTTTCCCGCCCACTCCGGGCGGCTCCTGCGCCGGTCCGGGTTCTCCGGGTCCGGCTCGATCACAGACAGGCCGTGGGCCCGGCAGATATCGTCTGAGGCGCCCCGGATGCCGCCGTAGTAGTCCTGGAAGGTGTCCCGGTACATGGCCCCATCCACAAAGGAAACGGAATTAAAAACGATATGGGAATGGAGATGGGCCTTGTCCAGGTGGGTGCCCACAACGGCCTCGTAGCGGTCCCCCAGCAGACGCCGGGCAAACTCCACGCCCACGGCGTGGGCCTCCTCCGGCGTCACCTCGCCGGGAGCGAAGGACTGGATGATGTGGTAGCCCTTCCGTATGCGGCCCTCCTTGCCCCAGCGCCGCTTGGTGTCCATCATGTCGGCGTACACCCTCTCCCCGTCACAGTTGATGGCTGTCTCAAAGCAGGTGCGCTCGGTCTTGTCCCGGTTGAGGGCGTAGTCGATAGCGGTCTCCAGGGAGGTCTTTTCCTCGTTCTGGGCATAGCGCACGCTCTTGTCCAGGCGGTTGTGTACCACCAGTATCTTGGTGTAGGCCATGTCAGAGGGTGTCCTTCACCAGACGGGCCATCTGCCTGACCAGCTGGACGGCCTCGGTGATCTCCCGCCGGGTGGCCTCGCCCCGGGCGTTGGCCTGGTGTGCCAGCTGGTTCACATTATTTCCGATTGCCGACAGCTCCCTAAGCAAGGCGGCGTATTCATCGGGGGGGCGGGGCCGCAGGTTGACGCCCAGGATCAGCTGGCGAAGCAGAGGTTCCATTTTCAAGCCAGTAGTTTCCGTCTGCTTCCGCAAATGGGAATATTCCACGGCGTTCAGTCGCAAGGTGATCGTCTTGTAGGGCTTCATCGAACCGCCTCCCGCTTTTTCTGTCTGGGTCGTTGGGGGCGGGCAGGTGCCGGAGACTCCTCCTCCAGCCCCATGCAATAGGCCATCTTCCCACTGATATCCTGGAGAAAAAATCCCAGGCATTTTTCGGCGGTGTCCCAGCCGCTGTCCCCACTGACAAGGTAATAATGCAGCCCGGTTTCCCGGTAGACCAGCTTGGGGCCGGCCTTGCTGGTGAGAATGACAACGGCGTACACGCACAGGTCCCGGCTGCCGGGATAGGGGAGGATATCCACCGCCGCGTCGCAAAACGGGGTGTCATGCGACAGTACAAGGGATTTGATCTTCTCTGTGTTTTCCGCCTGGTGGGCCCGGAAATAGCGGATTTGCCCCAACTTTTCCCGGAGCCCAGGCAGGTAGTTCCGGGCGTCCAGGCCGATATACAGCCTACGCCCACTGCCGAATACCAGGGTATAATCGTTGTGGCCGCGGTACTTCCCACGGCAGGGGCTGCGCTCCAGCCGGAGCGAGGTTTCACCAAATAACTGTTGAAGTTCGGCCTCCATTTGGGCCGCCTCCTGTCTGCTGTTCATATCTGCCTCCTTTACTGCGGATCAAGTCGAAAATAACCTGCCTCAAATTGAGGTAAGTTTCGCGGCGCTGGGGTGTTAGGGGCGGAGCCCCTAAACAGCGGAATTTTGCTGTCAAAATTCCATGCTGGCGCGGACAGCGACGCCAAAGGCGCCGCTGTCTACCGGGTGGGGGCGTGTTTCTTCTTGTGGGCCTTGGCAGGTGTGGATTTCCTGGCAGGCTTCTCCTTGGGAACCTCCGGGGGCGCCGCCTCCGGCTGGGCCTCCTGTGCCAGCGATACCAGGTCGTCATCCTCCGCCAGCGCCAGCAGGTCCGACACGGCCTGTTCCATGGTCACTTCCAGGGTATAACCGGGCAGCAACACGCCGTTGACACAAAAGCGGCGCTTTTCCTCTGCCGGAATCGGCGGAGAGATATTCGTGAACAGGTGGGCGTAGGCTTTGATCCGGCCTTGCAGGTATTTGTCCAAATCGGCTTTATCCTTAAAGCGTTTTCGTTCCTGCCCGGCGATTTGACGCCCTGGGCCGGTGTAGTCCGGTTCCCGAGGAGTGTTGTAAGTGAGATACCAGGACAGGTCATAGGAACGGATCACGGACTTCTGTTCCGCCCGGCTCCATTCGGTGTTTTCATAGATGTGCCAGGTGAATTTATAAACCATGTTGCTCATCTCATACCAGTCATAGCTGCCTTTCACCCATTTGTTGAAGGTATGGGGCGTAGGCGGCGTTTTCAGATATTGCTGGGCTTTCCGAAAGGCCATGGTCTGTGCCGCCTGCTTCACCCATTCTGTTTCGATTTTCAGCATTTTATCGTAAATGGCTTTTTCCTGTTCAACGCTGGCCGCCTCCCGCGTTTTTAGTTCCTCAGAGGACAGCAGGACCAGTTCGGAAAGGTCTATCTGGTTTGAGTAGATATGGCCGCAGACTTCCAATTCACGGCCTGGGTCCAGATGCGAATAGGACATATCCTGTCACCACCTATCTGGCCATAGCCAGCCGTTTCTTATGGAGCGGCCTTTTCTTGCGGCCCGGCTGGTCGGCCTTGGCCTGGGGCTGCTCTTGAGCCTCGGCTTGCGGCTCCACCGGGAGAACAGACGGCGGGGGCGCTGCCTCCGGGGCGGCGGGCTCCTCCAGCTTGGATACCGCTGGACTGGCGGACAGGGCTCCCTCCGCCTGGGGGACCTCCGGGGAAGCGGGAGCCTCCTGCTCCTGGGGGTCAGTCCCGGAGCGGTTCGTTTGGGCCTGTTCCTGGAGGGCCTCCGCCGGAAAGCTGGCCTCCAGCTGGGCGATCAGATCCTCCAGGGTGACGCCTTCCCGCTTCGTCTGCCGCATGAGGGCGTAGCCCTGCAAAAGCTGGCCGTTGACGGAGAACAGGGGCTTGGCCTCCCTGGGGACCCGCGGGGAGAGGACTTCAAAATGGTTGGCGTATTGGTCGAACTTACTCTGGATATACCGCTGTGCTCCCTCCATGGTCTTGTACTTCTTACTCCCTTCATATTCAATGCGCTGCCTGGGGGACCGGGTGTACTCCCAATAGCCCACGGACAGGCCGGGGGCGGTATAAGACAGCTCCCAGGACAGCTTCCACTCGTCGCCAGACTTTACGATGTTAAATGTCATTTTATAAACCAGGTTGCTGATCTCCCAGGAGCCGTCCTTTTGCTGCTTCCACTCGTTGGATGTGTGCTTGACCTCCGGGACTTTGAGATATTCGATTGCCTTTTGTAGGAGGAGGGTCTGTGCCCCATGCTCATCCCAGGCTTTGATGGCCTCTTTCAGCTGGTCGTAAATCTTCTGCTCCTCCGCCTTGCTCGCTTTCAGCCGTTCTTCCAGCTCCTTTTGCGGGAGGCCCAGGAACGGCGTAAAATCCGCGTACTCTCCCCGGTAGATTAGGCTCCTCTGCACATTGAGGTAGGAGCCCTCCCGCAACGTCGTACCGCTGGGAGCGATATCATAAAAATTTTTCCCCATGCGCTCCTCCTTATCTGCCGCCCCGCTGGGACGGCTTATGCTGTTTTGACCTGGCAGGATGGACTGGCGCTGCCGGAAAGTCCAGGGCCAGTTCAAATCGTTGGGCCAGCTGCTCCATCGTGGTCTGTGGGAGGGGCACATACGTCCGGGCATCCAGGTCCCAGCGGGTCAGGCGCTTTTCTGTTGGGACACGGTTCCGGCTCTCCCACGCGCCCACGGCCTGGGCTTGGACGCTCATGCGCTCCCGGATATCCGGGTTGTCCCGGGAGGGCCGAAGTTCATAGGCCGACACCTGCTCCGGGGAGAGGGGGGCGTCATAGATCAGCTCGCCCCATGCCTGGGCTGTTCCATGCTCCACCGGCTTTCGGCGATCATAAAAGACCAGTTCTACTCCCGGCAGCTTGGGATAGGTCCCGATATCAATGGGACGCTGGTTGGAATAATATTTATACTTCATAGCCGCCACCTCTCAACGCTCCGGGCTTTTCTGGGGCCTGGGCCGCCTGTGACTGGGTCCCCGCTGGCGGTGTTCTCCTGCCGGTCTCCCGTTGCTCTTGATCTGACGCAGACGAACCTTAACAGAATTCCGGGACTGGGGCGGCGCTTTCTCCGGTGCCAGAGTCTCGGCGGGAATTGCCGCCTCCTGGGCGGGCGCTTCCCGGTAAAGAACAGGCGGCTCCGGGATGGCCCCTAAATTGACTGACTGACGCAGGCCGTCCAGGGCCTCCCGCGCACCGGTCCGGAACGAAACCTGCTCCTTTTCGGGCAGCATATCCGCCTGTTCCTCCAGCTGTTTTGCCAATTCGCCCACATCACAGTGCCATTGGAAGTAGGGCAGCAGCTCCCCGGAGAGGCTGTCCAGGCTTTGATGGAGAAAGGGAGTGAGCTCGCTCTGCAAGGCTTCCCGGTATTCCTCTGGCGCGTCACAGAACAGCTGGCCGATGTTCTCACGGCTGTCCTGGTATGCCTTGATGTGGCTTTGCATCTGGTGCAGCAGGGAGCCGCCCGCGCCGACCATCAACGGGAGAAAATAGCGGTCTGTCAGTCCCTTCCTCATGTAGTCGATCTTCACTTTCACAGGCTGGGGGTCCAAGTCATGCGCCCGGTACAGCTCATCGATTTGGAGGACACGCCGCTCGGCCTGGGACAGCGGCATTTGCAGCTTCTCCGGGAAATGCTCGTCCGCGCTCTCCACCACGGTGACGATGGGCTCATCCTTGGGGTTCAGCAGCGGGGCCGGGGCCTCCGGGCCGCCCTCCGCAAAGGGCGGCCTCATCAGTTCATCCACGGCGTCTGAAATGTCATGGGCAAAGGCTTTCCATTTGTCCGCCACCGCCCGGACCGTACAGGCCCCGCGCTTGAAAAAGCCGGTGAACAGGCTGGCGCTCTCGCCCAGCAGGTCCTTAACGTCCCGTTTCAGATTGCCGGTGATTTCTTTCATCCTGTTTTCGGGTGCTATGGGGATCACTTCCTTTCCAAAATCATGGGATGGCGCGGCAGGGCCGCACTCACGGGAATAAAGTCGAAACCTACCTCAATTTGAGGTAGGTTTCAGCGGACGGGGGACGTGCGGCGGGGCCGGTGCATACGGCGGTATGCCTTGGGCGGGACAAAGGGCTTTCCCGCAAAGGTCACTTCCCGGACCAGGGGATAGCGGGCGAGGACGCCCTCCCGCAGGCTGGCGAACTCAATGTAGTCCGCCTTGGTGAAGCACCGCTCCCGGCGCATCTGCCGCTGGGACAGCGGCAGGTCTTTGCTGTATAGAAAGTGAAAAATTTTGATGTTGTCGGAGATCAGCTGTAAAGAGTGGTCTGAATTATCATAGTAGGCCGGGGCCTCCCCCTCGGGGCTGAGGTAGCAGTTTTCGGGCTTGCCCAGATAAATGCGGTTATCCGCGCCCACCATGGCGATCATGCCCCGGTAGTTGCTGGCGGTGGCCGATGTGATGGCAAGGTCTGTCATGGTAATCACCTCACAGGGTCGGAGGGCTTTTTCTTGCCCTTCTTTTGCGGATGTTCTTTTTTTGCCAGTGTACGGGCCGGGGTATAATGCTCCCACGCTTCGGCAAGCCGCTTGTAGAAATCTACCATAGCATCCTGGCGGGTGTTGAAATAGTGGCCATAACAAAACGAGGAGAAATCCGTAAAGTCGTATGCTTTCCAGGTAACATACGGGCTGGGCGCTGTGGGGTGGTGTCCGACCACGATCATCACCTCTCCGGCCTGCTTTCGCTCAATAATGGTATAGCCCTCCACAACAGTTTTCTTTTTCATGGCGCTTACCTCACAGGAGCGGAGAGCTTCTTCTTGGCGTCCTTTTCCGCTTTGGTTTTGGCCGCCTGCCGCTCAATCATTTTGTTACGCAGGGTCAGGCCCTCAAAGATGGCCTTTTTCGCGTCCGGCACCGTTGTCCGCTTGTCCGGAAAGTAGGGCCTCAGGTCCTCCTCATTCAGCGTCAGCTTGAGGGGCGGGATTTCCTCCCGCTTGGTAGGGGCTACGGCGGCCTGGATTTTTTCTGTGGTCAGCGTACCGGCCTTGCTCGCCTCTTTCAGTTCCTTGGCGGCGGTCCCGGAGGGAACCTTGGCCTCTTTTTCAATCGCGTCCGCCAGAGCGTCCTGCTCCTTTGGTTTCATCTGAGCGATATCCGCGGCGGTGTTGACAGGAATGTCGCCCTTGTCCACCATCTGTTGCAAAGGGGGCGTCAGCTTGGTCAAGGTCTTGAACCGCTGGACCGTGGCGACACTCTCTCCGGTCTGGGCCGCCAGCTCCTGGTCCGCAGTCATGGGCTTTTTACCGGAAGCCTCCAGCGCCGCGGTCTCCTCCTTGGAACGCCGCCCCATTTTACGCCGCATGGCGTCCGTTTTCATGGTATAGGCCCGGGCCTTTTCCATGGGGGTAAGGGGGATTTCCCGTTTGAGGTTGCTATCCACCATGGCGATGATGGCTTCATCCCGGTCTATGCGGTGGACCACAACGGGCATACCCTTGAGGCCCAGCAGCTTCCCGGCGAACATACGGCGGTGGCCGGAAACCATCTCAAACCGTCCCGGCTTTTTTTCATTCGGGATGACCACGGCGGCCTCCAGATAGCCCACCTGCTTGATGCTCTTGGCCAGCTTATCCATATCCGCGTTTTGCCGTACCGGGAAAGGATGGTCCTCAAAGGGGTCGATGTAATCGAACGGCATGAAAATGATCTTCCCGTAGTCCTCCTCCTTGATGATCTGTATGGAAAAGTCCTCCGGGATGCCGTCCTCGTCCAGCGCCTCCGCGTCCTGGGATGTCTCCTCGGGTTTCTTCCCCCCGGCAGGGTCAGCGGGAGTGGCAGTCTCCGCCTTGCCCTTGGGGGCTGTGTCCTTGGGTGGCTCTATGGGTTTCTTCACTCCGGCAGGGACAACGGGGGCGGCGGCCTCCGTCTTACCCTTGGGGGCCGCACCCTTGGGCGGTTCCTCGGGTTTCTTCGCCCCGGTGGGGGCGGCGGGGGCGGCAGTCTCCGCCTTGCTCTTGGGGTCTGCATCCTTGGGCGGCTCCTCGGGCTTCTTCGCCCCAACAGGGGCAACGGGAGCGGCAGTCTCCGCTTTGCCCTTGGAGTCCGCACCCTTGGGCGGTTCCGCGGGCTTCTTCGCCCCGGCAGGGGCAACGGGGGCAGCGGCCTCCGCCTTGCCCTTGGGGTCTGTGCCCTTGGGTGGCTCCTCGGGCTTCTTCACCTCGGCAGGGCCAGCGGGGGCGGCGGCCGCCTTATCCTTGGGGCCTGCGGCCTGGACCGGGGCGGCGGGCTTTGGCTCCTCCGCTGCCGGGGCGGGGGGAGCCGAGCCGGGGACTGGGGCGCGGAAGGCGCCGATCAACGGGTTTTTCTTGGGGTCTGCCATTTGTTCTTTCCTCCTGTGCGTTATTTGTCGAAATCTGCATCAATTTGAGGCAAGATATTCAACCGAAATCATGCTGGACCATCGCCTGGTAGTGCGGGCCCATGGTCACGGGGGCGTTATATAAGGCCGTCAGCAGATAAGCCCGGATGTTGCGGACCTCCGTGGTATTGCGCCGTAGGCAGTCGAACACATATTCCAGATGCCCATAGTCCAGCGTCAGAAAGCGGCGGCGGACCTGGGCGGTTGGGATATCCTCGCCGCCGACGCGGATATAGGGCCGGGTGCTACACAGCACGTCGGTCATCAGCTCCACCACGCACTCCACGTCCTCATGCCCAAACCGCTGACACAGGACGCGATACCCGATATTTTCCTCCACCTCTCTGCGCTGTTCGCTTCGATCTATCCATCTGCCGGACGGCGGGGAGGGGGATGGATAGATGGATGGATCAGTATAGATAAAATCAGTTTGATTAGATTTAATATAACTTGGGTCGGTTTTTCCGAGGTCAAGACCTCTGGTTTCTCTGAGGCCAGACCTGGATTTTTTCGAGGTCTGGAAGTGGGAAAAGTCCAGGTCTGCACCTCGGGCCTCTGGAGGGGGCGGCGGCTCTGGCTGTGAGGGAGCCTCCGGGACCGCTCTGGTGGTAAAACGCTTGACATAGATTTTGGTCGGCTTGCCCTGGCCCTGCTTGACGCGCTCGATGAGGCCAAAGCCCTTTTTCGTGTCCAACTCCGCCAGCAGCTTCAGCGCCTTGTCATAGCAGCAGCACAGGTCCTCTCGGATTTCCTCTGCGGTGTAGTAGATATAGACCCGGCTCTGTTCATCATACCAGTGGTTCTTTGCGGACAGGCTCATGCGGTCCAGCATGAGCCCGTACAGCAATTTGGCGTCTGTGGACAGTCCCTTGAAACGCTTGTCACGGATCAGAGGGCGGGGGATGCGGTAAAAACTGAATTGATTGCTTTCATCGCCGTAGTAATAGTCAAAAATCATTGTTGTTTCCAAAAAATTCATCTCCTAAAACAGCAAGAAAAGGCGCTGCCTCACGGCGACGCCTTTTCTTGTATTTTTGCATTTTTTGACACATTTTGTCTGATATTATATAATAATATTGCAAAAAGATAAACTTTTTAGCATTTCAGCAAAGGGCGACACATTCTACTTCAGCACACCAGTAGAATGTGAGTGACATGATAGGATAGTGTGCAAATCCATATCATACGGAGGTACATCATAATGAAAGGAAACAACCCATTTGTCATTTATTCACGCAAGTCAAAGTTTACGGGGAAAGGAGAAAGTATAGAAAATCAAATCGAAATGTGCAAGCAATATATCCGTGTGCAGTTTGGAGATGATGCCGCAGATAGTGTCTTAGTTTATGAGGACGAGGGCTTTTCTGGCGGAACGCTGGAACGGCCGAAATTCAAAAAAATGATGGCAGATGCGAAAAAAATACAATTTAGGGCAATCGTTGTTTATCGGCTTGACCGTATCAGCCGCAATATCGGGGATTTTGCGAAACTGATTGAACAGCTGAAAAACATGAAAATCGACTTTATTTCGATTAAAGAGCAGTTCGATACATCATCCCCCATGGGACGGGCTATGATGTATATTTCCTCTGTTTTCTCCCAGCTGGAACGGGAGACGATTGCGGAGCGTATCCGAGATAATATGCACGAGCTTTCAAAAACCGGGCGCTGGCTGGGGGGAACGACACCGACCGGATATACCTCTGAGAGTATTTCTCATGTAACCGTGGACGGGAAAACAAGAAAAGCCTGCAAGCTAAAAATCATTCCAGATGAAATCAGCCTGGTGAAAACGATTTTCGATCAGTTCCTTGCGACCGGCTCCCTAACGCGGACGGAGACGTATCTGATCCAAAATGGATATAAGACCAAGACAGGAAAGAACTTCACACGCTTTGCCATCCGAGGGATTCTGACAAATCCAGTTTATATGATTGCGGATAACGACGCCTATCAGTATTTTACAGAAAACGAAGTTGATTTGTTTTCGGAGCAAAACGAATTTGATGGCGTTCATGGTATTATGGCTTATAACCGGACATTTCAGCAGCCCGGAAAAGCCAATCAAATCCGGCCTATGGATGAATGGATCGTATCGGTTGGTAAACATGAGGGCGTTATCGAAGGGTGGGCTTGGGTCCAGATACAGAAAAAGCTGGAGCAAAACAAGTCCAAAAGCTACCGCAGACCTCGAAGCAATGTGGCGCTCCTATCCGGCCTTTTGATTTGTGGAAACTGCAAGGAATATATGCGGCCGAAACTAACAAACAGGTATAACGCAAAGGGGGAAACGATTTACACGTATAAGTGTTCCATGAAAGAGCGCAGCAAGGCTCATGTCTGTAACATCAAGAGCTGCAATGGAAATATTCTGGACGCTGACGTGATTGAGCAGATGAAAGCGTTAAGTGAAGATGGCTCCGACTTTATCCGCCAGATTGAACAGAGCAAGCGGGTCTTAATGGGAAATCGCGACAGCTATGATGAACAGATTTCTAAACTTGAAACAGACATCACGGAGAACGAAAATGAGATCAAAGGACTTGTTGCTACCTTAGCAAAAGTCTCCGGCACATCTGCTGAAAGCTATATCGTAGAACAAATTGATGAACTACATAATAGAGGTGAGGGATTCAAGCGCCGTCTTGCGGAACTGAAAGAACTAACTGCCAGCCATGCGTTGGCTGACATTGAATTTGGGCTATTAGCCCAGTTACTTTCCTCGTTCAAGGAAAATGTGGATGATATGACGGTGGAACAGAAACGGGCGGCTCTCCGTGTCTTTGTTAAGGAAGTGATATGGGATGGAGAAAACGCCCATGTGGTTCTGTTCGGTTCTGATTACGAATATGAATTCCCGGAAACACCCATCGGAATTGGAGGGATTCGGGAGGAAAAAATCGAAGAAGAAAATATGGTGGGAGGTGCTGAAAACCGGCTTTTGGAGCCGTTAGGAGAGTATAGCAAATGAAATCCTGATGTATTTTCGTTCGCAGCGGAAGCTCCAGGGGGAAGTGTCCCTGGCGGATACTCTGGAGTCGGCGGGAGAGGGAGGCTCCCTGTCTCTGATGGACGTGATCGCCGTGGACGACAACATGCTGGAGGAGCTGGACACCCGGGATGCCTGCCTGAAAGTCCGGCGGTGCGTCAACACCTGCCTGACTCCCAGGGAGCGGACCGTCATCATCCGCCGCTACGGCCTGGACGATCGGGCCCCACAGACCCAGCGGGAGATCGCCGCCCAGTGCGGGATCAGCAGATCTTACGTCTCCAGAATCGAAAAAAGAGCCCTGGAGAAGCTGGAGGAGGCCATGCAGGGCTGGCGGCCCTGAGCGATATCCAGTACATATGGCCGCGCCGCTGCACCAGGCAGTCGGCGCGGCTGTTTTTGGAACTCCGGGATTGTTTTTCCACAAAAATCCGTGTATAATATTTAGCAACTATTTCGCGCCCATTTAATCTAAGAGAAGCGGAGGATACCGGCATGGAAAAGCTGTTGGAATTGTTGGAACAGGACTGCACCATGAGCGTGGAGCAGCTGGCGTCGGCGGCAGGAATTCCCCTGGAGGAAGCCAAGGCAGCCATTCAAAAATATGAGGACGACCGGGTGATTTTGGGCTATCAGGCCATTATCGACTGGGACCGGGTGCGCCGGGAGACCGTCACTGCCCTGATCGAGGTCAACGTGACCCCGCAGTCCATTGACGGCTTCGACCGCATCGCCGAGCGCATCTACCAGTATGACGAGGTGGAGAGCATGTACCTGATGAGCGGCTCCTTCGATCTGACCGTCATCATCTCGGGCCGGACCCTGCGGGAGGTGGCCCAGTTTGTAGGCGAACGGCTGTCTACCATCCAGGGCGTTACCGGCACAGCTACCCACTTTATCCTGAAAAAATACAAAGAGAAGCACCTGGTGTTCCGCCCCCAGGAGCCTGAGGAAAGGGAGTACATCTTTACATGAACTACGACGGCATCCTGAACGATAAAATCCAGGGCATCAAGCCCTCCGGCATCCGCAAGTTCTTTGATATTCTGGAGGAAATGACCGACGCCATCTCCCTGGGCATCGGCGAGCCCGACTTTGTCACCCCCTGGCACATCCGGGACGCGGGCATCTACTCCCTGGAGCGGGGCCACACCAAGTACACTTCCAACGCCGGTATGCTCCAGCTGCGGCGGGAGATCGCGGCCTATCTGAACCGCCGGTTCGACTTGCAGTACGACTACGCCGGCCAGATTTTGGTCACCGTGGGCGGCAGCGAGGCCATCGACCTGGCCATGCGGGTGCTGGTGAACCCCGGAGATGAGGTCATCGTCCCCGTTCCCTCCTTCGTCTGCTACGGCCCTCTGGCCGAGATGGCCGGGGCTGTCCCCGTCTATGTGGAGCTGAAGGCGGAGAACGAGTTCCGCCTGACCCCAGAGCAGCTGAAGGCAGCCATCACCCCCAAGACCAAAGCGGTGGTGCTTCCCTTCCCCTCCAACCCCACCGGCGGCATCATGGAGCGCCGGGACCTGGAGGCCCTGGCCGAGGTGCTGCGGGGCACCGACATCATGGTTATTTCTGACGAGATCTACGCCGAGCTGACCTACGGTCAGCGCCACGTGTCCATGGCCAATTTGACGGATATGTATGAGCGGACCATCGTGGTCAACGGTTTCTCCAAGAGCCACGCTATGACCGGCTGGCGCATGGGCTACGTCTGCGCCCCCAAGCCCATCATCGCGGCCATGACCAAGCTCCACCAGTTCGGCATCATGTCCGCCCCCACCACCAGCCAGTACGCCGCCGTGGAAGCCATGCGCAACGGCGACCGGGACATCGAGCACATGCGGGAGGAGTACGACCGCCGCCGCCGCTATCTGGTGGAGAATCTGAACCGCATCGGTCTGACCTGCTTTGAGCCCAAGGGCGCCTTCTACGTCTTCCCCTGCATCCAGTCCACCGGTCTGACCTCTGAGGAGTTCTGTGAGCGGTTTCTGATGGAGGAGAAGGTGGCCGTCATCCCCGGCTCCGCCTTCGGTCCAGGCGGCGAGGGCTATGTCCGAGCCTGCTACGCGGCCTCCATGAAGGACATCGCCGAGTCCATCGCCCGGATGGACAACTTCCTCACCAACCTGCGCCGCAAGCAGGGGAGAGAGGAATAATGCGGAATAACAGACGAAAAGAGTGAATGTTGAAATGAATATCGTATGTTTGGATATGGAGGGTGTGCTGGTCCCTGAAATCTGGATCGCCTTCGCCGAGGCCAGCGGCATCCCGGAGCTGAAACGGACCACCCGGGACGAGCCCGACTACAACAAGCTGATGAACTGGCGGCTGGCCATTCTGAAGGAGCATGGCCTGGGTTTAAAAGAGATCCAGGAGACCATCGCCACCATCAATCCCCTGCCCGGTGCTAAGGAATTTTTGGACGAGCTGCGGGCGACCACCCAGGTCATTATCCTCAGCGACACCTTCGAGCAGTTTGCCAAGCCCCTGATGGAGAAGCTGGGCTGGCCCACCATCTTCTGCAACACTCTGGAGGTGGCGGAGAGCGGCGAGATCACCGGCTTCCAGATGCGCTGCCCTCAGTCCAAGCTGACCACCGTGAAGGCGCTCCAGTCCATCGGCTATGAGACCATCGCCAGCGGCGACAGCTACAATGATTTGGGCATGATCCAGGCCAGCAAGGCCGGCTTCCTGTTCAAGAGCACCGAAAAGATCAAGGCCGACCATCCCGAGCTGCCCGCCTACGAGGAGTTTGACGACCTGCTCTCCGCCATCAAGAAGGCGCTGTAAACGCTCCGAAAGAAGGATAAAAATGGAACATCCCTTTGATACGCTGCCCTTCCGGCCTGCGGACATCCTGCTGCCCCAGGGCTGCGACCTGTCCCTGTGGAGCGTGGTGGCATGCGACCAGTACACCTCCCAGCCCGAGTATTGGCAGCGGGTGGAGGAGCGGGTGGGGAAAAATCCCTCCGCCCTGCGGCTGATTCTGCCTGAGAGCTGCCTGGAGGGCCCCAATGTGGAGACCGACATCATGGAGATCAACAGCACCATGACCCGGTATCTGCGGGAGGGGCGGTTCCGCTCCTACCCACACAGCCTGTTCTATGTGGAGCGCACCGTCAACGGCGGCAGAGTCCGCCGGGGACTGGTGGGTATGGTGGACCTGGAGCAGTACAACTACGAGCCGGGCTCCGGCGCGCCCATCCGGGCCACTGAGGGCACCGTCCTGTCCCGCATCCCGCCCCGGGTGGCGGTGCGGAAGAACGCCCCCATCGAGCTGCCCCATGTGATGCTGCTGGCCGACGACCCGGAGAAGACGGTCATCGAGCCCCTAGCCGGCCAGACCGACGGAATGGAACCCCTCTACGACTTCGAACTGATGGAGAGGGGCGGCCATATCCGGGGCTGGCGGCTGACCGAGGACCAGATGGACCGGACGGCCCGGGCGCTCCAGGCCCTGGCCGACCGGGAGACCTTCCAGACTCGGTACCATACCGACGGCCAGGCGGTGCTCCTCTTCGCCGTGGGCGACGGCAACCACTCCCTGGCCACCGCCAAGGAGTGCTATGAGCGGCAGAAGCGGCTGACTCCGCCGGACCAGTGGGACAGCCTGCCCGCCCGGTACGCCCTGTGTGAGCTGGTCAATCTCCACGACGACTCCCTGGAGTTTGAGCCCATCCACCGGGTGGTATTCGGCGTAAAGCCGGAGGAATTGCTGTGTGAGCTGGCCCGGTACTATCCCGATGGGGCGGAGGGCCGGGGAACGGCCCATGTGCTGCCCTACGTCTACGGTCAGACTGAGGGCACCGCCACCGTGACCCACCCTAAGGCCCAGCTGCCGGTGGGCACCCTCCAGAACTTCCTGGACGACTATCTGCTGGCCCACCCCGGGGCGCGGATCGACTATATCCACGGTGAGGACGTGGTCCGGAAGCTAGTGTTCCAGCGGAAGGACGCCATTGGCTTCCTCCTGCCCCCCATGGGCAAGGAGGAGCTGTTCCCTACGGTCATTCACGACGGCGTTCTCCCCCGGAAGACCTTCTCCATGGGGGAGGCCAACGAGAAGCGGTTCTATCTGGAGGCCCGGAAGATCCGGGAGTAAACGGTAAACGATAGGAACGCGAAGCGTTTCACCAAATTTCTTTTTATTTGAGAAGAATCCAAAATGCAAACGACAGGAGGCGATCGGCTATGGAGGTCCAGGCCCGCGCGAAATTGAATCTGACGCTGGACGTACTGGGCAAGCGCCCGGACGGCTACCACGACTTAAAAATGGTGATGCAGTCTATCACTCTGGCGGACACGCTGGAGCTTGAGGACAACGGCGGCTCCGAAATCCGGGTGCGGTCCAATCTCCACTTCCTGCCCAGCGGGGAGAAGAATCTGGCCGCTGCCGCCGCCCTGCGGTTTTATGAGGCCCTGGGCCGCCCGGCCCGGGGGCTGGACATCACCCTGGACAAGCACATCCCGGTGTGCGCCGGCATGGCCGGAGGGAGCAGCGACGCCGCCGCCGTCCTCCGGGCCCTGAACGCCATGGAGGGGGAGCCCTTCTCCAAAGCGGAACTGGCCCGGGTGGGGGAAACGGTGGGCTCTGATGTGCCTTACTGCGTGCTGGGCTGCACCGCCCTGGCTGAAGGCCGGGGGGAGATCCTGACCGAGCTGCCAGCCCTGCCCCAGTGCTGGGCGGTGGTGTGCAAGCCTGATTTCCCGATTTCCACCCCGGAGCTCTTCGCCCGCATCGACAGCTGTAAGGTCCGACGCCGCCCCGACACCGACGGACTGCTGGCCGCCCTGGAGGCCGGGGACCTGGCCGGCGTGGCCCGGCGGATGTACAACGTCTTCGAGGATGTGCTGCCCCAGCGCCAGCGGGAGCGGGTGGCCGCCATCAAAAACGTGCTGATCCAGCGGGGGGCTCTGGGCGCCAACATGAGCGGAACCGGACCCACCGCCTTCGGGCTCTTTGAGGACGAGGACCAGGCACGGGAAGCTGCGCTCCAGCTGTCTCAGCACTATAAGGAAACTTTTTTGACCCGCACGGTTTAAAACAAGAAAAGGCCGTCCACACTGTAAGCAACTTATTTACAGTGTGGGCGGCCTTTTGATTGAGAAAAGACCGCCGGGGAGGACGTTATGGATCGAAAGCTGAAGCGGTGGGAGTTGGCCCTGATGTGCGGGGTGCTGATGGCTCTGGTGGTAGGGAGCTGGTTGCAGCGGGAGCAGCGGGAGCTGGCGGACAGCGTCATCCGCTTTCATGTCATCGCCAACTCGGACAGCCAGGAGGACCAGAGCCTGAAGCTGGCGGTGCGGGATCGGGTGCTGGCCCGGGCGGAGGAGCTCTACCCCCAGGACGCCACCTTGGAGGAGGCCCGGCAGGCCCTGGAGGGCCACCTGAACGCTCTGGCCGCCGCGGGCCGGGCGGTGGTGGAGGAGCAGGGGTACGACTACCCCGTTTCCGCCCAGCTGACCCGGTGCTGGTTTCCCACCAAGGAGTACGAGGGCTTTGCCCTGCCCGCTGGAGACTATGAGGCCCTGCGCATCGTCATTGGTGAGGGCGCGGGCCAGAACTGGTGGTGTGTGGCCTTTCCGCCCCTGTGTCTGGGCGCCGCCAGTGAGACTGTGGACCAGGCAACCAAGGCCGGCTGCTTCACCCAGGACCAGGCCTGCCTGGTTACCGGCGAGACCGAGGGCTATGTGCTGAAATTCAAAGGAATGGAACTGCTGGGCGAGCTTCAGGGGTTCTTTGGATGAATCGAATCGAAGAATCAAGAAGCCCCGGATGCTGAATACATCCGGGGCTTCTGGTATGTTGGAGAAAGAAGCTAAAACACCGTCCATATCCCGCCCGGTTTCCGCATAATCTTAGGTGGGAGGAGGGGATGCGTTGCTGGGACAGCTGAAATTTGATGCACGGGGCCGGGGACGGACAGAGCGGGATACTCTGTACGGCCTGCCCATTCTGCGGGCCAGGGCGGACCCGGCGGGGTGGCTGGGGGAGTACCGGCTGAAAAAGGCGGGGCGCTCGCTGGAAAAGCAGGGGGTGCTGCGCACGCTGGTCCCGGCGGGATTCGACCGATGGGAGCTGCTGGGAGGGTACGGTCTGCGCCCGGTGGACCCGGTACCGCTGCTGCGGGCCCAGTCGGCGTCCCTGGCGCTGGAGGCACTGGAGCGCCAGGGGGTGGCTCCGGACCGGGCTACGGTAGCCCTAAGGGGACTTCGGGCTGACCGGGAAATGGCCCGGGCGGCGGCGGAGCTGTGCCCCAAGGTGCGCCGTCTTATCATCTCGGCGCCAAGGGGCGGCCCGGAACTGGCCAATTGGCTGCGGTGGGAATTTGGCGTTCCCATCCTGCCCCAGGAGGAGCGGGGGCAGGTGGCGCTCCGTTTCCAGCCGGAGGGGGCGGGGGATGACGAACGGACGCTGAAGCTGTACGGTCCGGTCCCGGATTTGGCGGGGCTGACCCTGGCCGCCCCGGGCCTGTCAGAGGAGGATCGGACCGATTTGCCCCTGCTTGCCGCCCTGTGGGAAGGGGGGAAGCTGGGGAAAGATGCGCTAAAAATAACTTGACAGCCCGGACGGGAACTCCTATAATGAAGAATACTGCATTAGTGTACCCAATTCATTATTATAATGTATGATATTGTGAAGCCCGGAAATTGGACCGGGTCCTTTGAGAAAGGTGTGCGAGGTATCATGGCGAAAGAATATAAGCTGAGCCCGGAGCGGCTCAAGGAACTGCAGGACGAGATGAACTACCTGAAGACGGTCCGGGAGAAAGAGGTGGCCGAACTGATTAAAGAGGCCCGTTCCTTCGGCGACCTGTCTGAGAACAGTGAGTACGACGAGGCCAAGAACGAGCAGGGCAAGATGTACTCCCGCATGGCCGAACTGGACGAGATTCTGTCCAACTATGTGGTCATCGACGAGGATGAGACCGCCGGCGACTATATCCGCCTGGGCTCTACCGTCACCGTCCTGGACAAGGAGTTCAACGAGGAGGAGACCTATAAGATCGTGGGCTCCCAGGAGGCCGATCCCATGAACGGCGCTATCTCCGAGGACTCCCCCTTCGGCAAGGCCCTGCTGGGCAAGAACGCCGGAGACGACGTCACCGTGGACGCCCCCGCCGGCCCTGTGGCCTACAAGATCCTCAAGGTCGAACGCTGATTTTACGAACACTACGGCCTCTGGCCGAAACAGATAGGAGTGGTCATCATGGCCGATAAGAATAACCAGAACGCTGCCCCGGAGCAGGAGAACCTTTCTCAGCTACTGAAGATCCGCCGGGACAAGCTGAAGGAGCTGCAGGACAACGGCAGCGATCCCTTCCAGATCACCAAGTACGAGGTGGATAACGACTCCGCCAATATCAAGGCCAACTTCGACGCCCTGGAGGGCGCTCAGGTATCTATCGCGGGCCGTCTCATGTCCAAGCGCGGCATGGGCAAGGTGTCCTTCTGCGATCTGCAGGACAAGTCCGGCCGCATCCAGCTCTACGCCCGGAAGGACGAGATGGATGAGGAGGAGTACGCCCGCTTTAAGAAGTACGACATCGGCGACATCGTGGGCGTCAAGGGCGAGGTGTTCCGCACCCAGCGGGGCGAGATGTCCGTTCGGGTGCTCCGCGTTTCCCTGCTGTCCAAGTCCCTGCTGCCCCTGCCTGAGAAGTTCCACGGCCTGACCAACACCGAGCTGCGCTACCGCCAGCGCTATGTGGATCTGATTGTAAACCCCGAGGTGAAGCGGAATTTCGTCATCCGCTCCCAGTTCATCAAGCACGTTCGTGACTTTATGGATGGCCGTGGTTTCATGGAGGTGGAGACCCCCGTTCTGAACACCATCTCCGGCGGCGCCACCGCCCGTCCCTTCATCACCCACCACAACACCCTGGACATCGACATGTATATGCGCATCGCCACCGAGCTGCCCCTGAAGCGGCTCATCGTGGGCGGCATGGACCGGGTGTATGAGATCGGCCGCATCTTCCGCAACGAGGGCATGGACCCCAAGCACAACCCCGAGTTCACCACCATCGAGCTGTACCAGGCCTATGCCGACTTTAACGACATGATGGACCTGTTCGAGGACCTGCTGTCCTCCGCCGCCCAGAAGATCCTGGGCACCTACGACGTGGAGTGGCAGGGCGAGAAGATTAACCTGGCGCCCGGCTGGCCCCGCATGCCCATGCACGAGGCTGTGAAGCAGTACTGCGGCATCGACTTCATGGCCATTGACTCCGACGAGGAGGCCGTGGCCGCCGCCAAGGCCATCGGCGTGGAGCTGCCCGAGACGGCCGACAAGACCTGGGGCAACGCCCTGTATGAGTGCTTCGACCAGCGGGTGGAGGAACAGCTGATTCAGCCCACCTTCATCACCATGCACCCCGTGGATGTGTCCCCTCTGGCCAAGCGCTCTCCCAGCGATCCCCGGCTCACCGAGCGGTTTGAGCTGTTCATCTGCCACAGCGAGATGGGCAACGCCTTCTCCGAGCTGAACGACCCCATCGACCAGCGCCAGCGCTTCCAAAAGCAGGTGGAGCTGCGGGACAAGGGCGACGACGAGGCCGGCATGATGGACGAGGACTTCCTTACTGCCCTGGAGTACGGTATGCCCCCCACGGGCGGTCTGGGCATCGGCATCGACCGCTGTGTCATGCTGCTGACCAATTCCGATACCATTCGTGAGGTCATTCTGTTTCCGACCATGAAGCCTTTGGACTGATAGGAGCCTGAAAAGCCGGCACTTACAAGGCTTGATGGTAACAAGTAATTATTTGCCCACAGAGAACGGTGTGACCGTGAGGTCACGCCGTTTTTCTGCGTCCATAGCTGGTTTCTGCAATCATGAATTTGGAAATAACAGGGATATCCACCTCTTCCACGAAGTTGAAGAGGTTCAACCATCGGCTGCTGTGGGAGCTGGTCTGCCACAGGGGGCAGGCCATGATGCTGGATGCGGAAATCTATGTTGACGGGATTGCCGATATGAGGCTCAATGACATGAATGCGGTCCCTGCCGCTGTCCGGCAGGAGGTTATTTCAGAATACAGGCAGTGTGGGGAGAATTTGCACCAGCGGACTTTAGCAGACACAGGAGGACGATTATTTCGGTTATGTGATCTCCGAGAACATGAAAGAAATCCTCCGTGACATCCGGGAGACCCACCGACCCGAAGCACCATCGCAGACCAGACCGCCGTAGCCGCTGAGATACAAAAGCGGCTGTATCTGCTTTTCAGCATACATGGAGTCTCAGTAAAACAGGCACACAACGACGTTCTTCCAAACAAAGAATACGAAAAATTCCAATTTGTATTTTGACTTTTCCCCTTAAATATGCTATTATATATATACAACGAGTAGCTGAAACGGCGTAAGTCCGGTTGTTTCAGCTACTCGTTGACTCTATTCAGGCGCTTGCCGTAATAGGATTTTTGGCAGCTATCTGTCAGGAGGAGGTGAGAGGATGAAAAGAGTGAAAGCCGCTTGTATTTGCCAAACGCTACATTTCATGCTCAAGGAGGAGTTCGACCACGACCTCGCGGTCAGGCAGGTCAAGGAAGAAGTCGAGCAGTACAAGAAAAATCTTGACAGGAATCGCATGCAGTACAAGATCATCGAGGAAGTCGAACAATCTGACGGCTCTATGATCGTCAAGGTCATCAAGCAGTACAACAGCACGCCTGTCGGAGACTATCTCAACTAGCAGGACGGTGCTCCCGTGGAGGTGAAGATGCTGACTCGAACCAAAGCCAAGGCTGCCTCGGCCAAGAATCCCACGGCCTCCGAACTGCTGAGAGCGGGGAAGCTGGAATCATACAGGCTTCTTCTCGCGCAGGCGGAAGAAAAGTGTGTGGCCCTGGAAAAGCGGCAGGATGAACTTAAAAATGTAAATGTCATTGGATTGACCGTCATACACAAGGTATTCGGCGTTGGGACGGTGACGGAGCAAAATGATGCTACAATATCCGTCGCATTCAGCTTTGGCAGCAAGCGATTTTTGATGCCGTCGGCATTTATACAGGGCTTTCTCAAAGCAGAAGACACAGCAATGGATAATGTGGTCTTCCAGCTTAACGACTTGGCCAAGCAGATCAAAGCTGTGCAGGACAGCATTTCAGCCGTGAATGCCTCTATCAAAGTATTGGAAAGCAAGTGAACCGCGCAGCCGTCTTTCGGCGTAATTTCAACTGAATATCTTATATTCTAAAAGCAGTGTGTAGCCAATCAGGTATAAATCCAACTGATTCGGCTGCATGCTGCTTTTTGTTTTTGGGAGGACATTATGGAAGAAACGGAAACCAATTCTTTTTTAGGAACCGAGAAAATCAGCGTTTTGATGCAGAAATACGCGATCCCCTGCGTCATTTCTCTGCTGGTCGCGGCGCTTTACAACATTGTGGATCAAATCTTCATTGCAAACGCAGATTATCTCGGTTCCTATGGAAACGCCGCAAATACTGCGGTTTTTCCTCTGACGGTAATCGCCCTTGCTATCGCCGTGATGATTGGTGACGGGGCCTGCGCCTTTATCAGCATCAGTCTTGGCAGAAAAGACACAGAAAAAGCGCATTGCAGCATCGGAAACGCTATTATGATCTGTGCGATTGCCAGTGTTATCCTGACTGCGCTCGATCTGATGCTTGCCACTCCAATCCTGAATGCTTTCGGCGGCAGCATCAATGACCGGACGATGGCGTGTTCTCAGGAATATTTCTTCTGGATCACGCTTGGCATCCCGTTTTATATGTTCGGACAGGCAATGAACCCCATCATTCGTTCTGACGGAAGTCCCAAATTTGCGATGGCCTCCACTTTGGCGGGAGCTGTCATCAACATAATACTTGACCCTGTTTTTATTTTTGGCTTAAAGTGGGGCATGATGGGGGCAGCGGTGGCCACGGTAATCGGACAAATCACGACAGCGATTTTGGCGGTCTGGTACCTGTACCATACGAAAACCGTCAAACTGAACCGTCACAGCTTTCGGCTGAACGCCAGACTGATCAGCCAGTTTCTCTCCCTTGGAATATGCAGCTTTTTGGCTCAAATCTCGCTGGTAGCAGCGATGGCGGCCATCAATAATATGATCCGAAAATACGGTGCGATGGATGCCGTATTTGGCCAGACCGAATATGCGCAGATCCCTATGGCAGTACTGGGCATCGTGATGAAGTTCTTTCAGATCGTCATTTCTATCGTTATCGGCATGGCCGCGGGGTGTATTCCCATTTCAGGCTACCAGGTGGGAGCAGGACGGCCTGACCGGGCGAAAGAATTATTGACGAAATTGCTGACGGCTGAATTTGTTGTAGGAATCATTGCATTGCTGATCGTAGAACTGATGCCACGGCAGTTGATCGCTATTTTTGGTGCCAGTCAGGAGAGCGTCTATTACACAGAGTTTGCAGTCAAGGCATTTCGTATCTATCTGTGTATGCTGCCTCTGGCAACCATCAATAAGGCTGCATTTATTTTCCTGCAATCACTGGGCAAAGCGTGGACATCCACGTTTCTGTCCATGCTCCGGGAGGTAGTCTTAGGCGTTGGGCTGGCCCTGCTTTTGCCGTTGACTTTCCAGCTGGACGGCGTACTGTACTCCATGCCGCTGGCTGATTTGATTACTTTTATCGCGTCGGTTTTCGTTGTTGTGGTCACATATCAAACATTCAACGCAGAAATCAGACAGATGAAGGAGGCTTGATTGGATGAAAAACAGGATCATTACCATCAGCCGTGAATTTGGCAGCGGCGGCAGAACGATAGGCCGGGAAGTCGCCGCAAAGCTGGGGATCCCCTGCTATGATGAAGAACTGATTGGAAAAATTGCGGAGCAAAGCGGCTTGGCCAAAGAGTACGTCAAAGAACGAGGCGAATACACCGTTACCTCCAGCTGGTTCGCCAACGCACTGGCTGATCGGGACTTCAATGGACATTCCATGCAGGATGCACTTTGGAACGCACAGAGAGCTGTCGTTCTGGAACTTGCTGAAAAAGGCCCCTGCGTCATTGTTGGCAGATGTGCCGATTTCATTTTGAAGGATACTGCGGACTGTTTGACTGTGTTTATTCATGCGTCTATGGAAAAGCGGGCGGAACGCATTGTAAAAGTCTACGGAGAACGAAAGGACAAGCCGGAAAAACGGTTGGCCGACAAGGACAAACGTCGCAGAGCCTACTACCAACTATATACGGATACCCAATGGGGCGTTGCAAAAAACTATCATCTTGCGCTGGACAGCGGCGTATTCGGAATTGAAAAATGTGTCGAGCTGATTGCCGGGCTGTATGAACAGCGAAATTAAATCATTTGGCGGCAAGGTCGTTTTCTGTACAGGGTGACCTGTGAAATTGTGGGTTCAGCAGCAAAAACAGCTTTGACATTTGTTTGTCAAAGCTGTTTTTTACCGCTTAAAAACTTCTTACAGGTTCTTTTGATCATGTTGCAGACAATGGGGATAGACACGACCAAAATAATTGCAGCAAGCCGAAACAGAAACGGCTGAAATGATTTATCCATTATGGTTTTCCTCCATTCAGCTATTTTGCGTAGGAACGTAAAGCAGCCGACATAGGCTTTCTTCCGGCGTTTCCGCAAGCAGGGAGCAGACGAGCGTCTGCATCCCCGGTGTTTCGGGCAGCCTGCTTGTCAGGAAGGCATAAACCGCTTTGTAATATACGCTGTAACGTTCTGCCGTATCGGCACCTTTTGGGGTCAGGTATACTTTCCCATACCGGTCCTTTTGAACCAGCTCCATTTTGCGGAAGGAATTCATCATGCTGTGCACGCTCGGCTTGGACAACCCGAGAACTGCTGCAATATCGACGCAGCGGATGCCGCTGTTATCCCGGTTCAGCTCCCTGATTGCAAGCAGATACCGGAGGTTGGAAGCGGTTAAAGCAATTTGTTCAGACATGGTATCCTCCTGTAAAAGAATCAGGGGGCGCAGGTTTTTTCCTGCGTCCCCCGTGGTCAATGGTGGCAAGTGCCGTTCATGGCGCAGCCGGAACAGCCTCCGCCGCAGGAGCAGCTATGTTTGCCGTTTTTTCTGTTTCGGATTGCGGACACAAGGATTGCAGAAAAAATCAGAGCAATCACCGCCGCAACAATGATCGTAGGCCAATTCATAAAATTTCTCCTTATCTGCTGTTCTGAACAGCATGAACAGACAGTGTATTTTCGTTATAGGCATTCCTGCGGACCAGCAGATACACCAGCGCAGCCAGTGCAGCGATGGCGGCAGCCGTCCAGAGCGTAAACCCGTTTCCGGCAAGCAGCATACCCAGCTGATAGACAATCAGGCTCACCGCATAGGCAAAGCCGCACATATAGCCGATGGCAAACCATGTCCACCTGGCATTGTTCATCTCACGCCTGATTGCACCCATAGCGGCAAAGCAGGGAGCGCACAGCAGATTGAAAATCATGAAGGAATAGGCCGCCAGACCGCTGCCGCCGAAGAATTCCTGACCGATGATGGCCAGCTTTGCGCTTTCACCGGCTTCCACCAGCTCTAGAGCAAGGTCTGCGTCGGCCATGGAGCTGAGAGAGCCGAATACACCAACAACTTCCTCTTTGGCGACCAGCCCCAGAACCGTAGCCACGGCCGCCTGCCAGTTTCCGAAGCCAAGCGGCAGGAAAATCACTGCGATGGCTTCTCCAATTACATTCAGAATACTCATTTCGTCGCCTTCGCCAATGTAATGGAAGCCGCCTTCAAAGGTGAGGGAGTTCAGAATCCAGATGATAATGCTGGCGGCCAGAATGACTGTTCCGGCCCGCTTGATGAAGCTCCAGCCACGCTCCCACATGGCGCGCAGGACATTGGTGGGAATGGGAGCATGATAGGCGGGCAGCTCCATGACGAAAGGAGCAGGGTCGCCAGAGAACGCCTTGGTTTTTTTGAGAATGATACCGGACATGATGACGGCGGCAACGCCGATGAAATATGCGGAGGTGGCAACCCAGGAGCTTCCACCGAACAGCGCGCCGGCAATCAGTCCGACAATGGGCATCTTTGCGCCGCAGGGAATAAAGCAGGTGGTCATAATCGTCATCTTGCGGTCACGATCCTGCTCAATGGTGCGGCTTGCCATAACGCCGGGGACGCCGCAGCCAGAGGAAATCAGCATGGGGATGAAGGACTTGCCGGAAAGCCCGAACTTGCGGAAAATCCGGTCCATGATAAAAGCCACTCGGGCCATATAGCCCACATCCTCCAGAATCGCCAGCAGGATGAACAGAATGAGCATCTGAGGAACGAAGCCCAGCACTGATCCCACGCCGCCGATGATACCGTCAGCCACGAGGCTCACCAGCCAGTCGGCACATCCGAAGGCTTCCAGACCGGCGGCAGCGCCCGGAACAATCCACTCGCCAAAGAGGACATCGTTCATAAAAACCACGGTCCAGTCGCCGATGGTGCCGATAGAGATGGTGTAAACCGCCCACATGATCGCCACGAAAATGGGCAGCGCAAGGAATCGGTTGGTAACGACCCGGTCGATCTGATCCGAGGTTGTCATTTTTCCCGCAGACTTTTTCTGATAGCTGCCCTTCAAAATAGAGGCGATATAGACATAGCGTTCATTGGTGATGATGCTCTCAGCGTCATCGTCCAGTTCCTTTTCGGCGGCCTGAATGTCAGCTTCAATGTGAGCCAGCACCCCCTCATCAATATTCAGCTGAGAGAGCACCTTGTCGTCACGCTCAAAGATTTTGACGGCATACCAGCGCTGCTGCTCGGCAGGCAGATTATGTACGGCCGCCTCCTCAATGTGCGCCAGAGCGTGTTCCACGGGACCGGAAAAAGTGTGCATCGGAATGGTTTTTTCAGAATCGGCGGCTTCCATGGCAGCTTCCGCCGCCGCCAGAACTCCGTCGCCCTTCAGGGCGGAAATTTCGATCACTTTGCAGCCCAGGGCTCTGGACAGCTCTGCAATGTTGATTTTATCTCCCTGTTTCCTTACCACATCCATCATATTGACGGCAACCACCACCGGAATACCCAACTCGGTGAGCTGTGTGGTCAGATACAGGTTTCGCTCCAGATTTGTTCCATCCACAATGTTCAGGATGACATCAGGCCGCTGGTCGATGAGATAGTTTCGGGCAACGACCTCCTCCAGCGTATAGGGGGAGAGAGAATAAATACCTGGGAGATCGGTTACAGTGACGCCGCTGTGCTTTTTCAGCTTGCCTTCCTTCTTTTCCACAGTGACGCCGGGCCAGTTTCCTACGAACTGGTTGGAGCCAGTCAGTGCGTTGAACAGGGTGGTCTTTCCGCTGTTGGGGTTGCCCGCAAGGGCGATTTTTATTTCCATTGACAATGCCTCTCTTTCAACGATTAGCGGTTGCTAACCGACGCGTTTAAAAATAAGGGGAACAAAGCCCCTGCGTGTTCCGGTGATTATCCGACCTCGATCATGTCGGCGTCCGCCTTCCGGATAGATAATTCGTACCCGCGGACCGTAATTTCAATGGGATCGCCGAGAGGCGCAACCTTGCGGATGTATACCTCGATCCCCTTTGTCAGCCCCATATCCATGATACGGCGTTTCACCGCACCCTCGCCGCGGAGCTTCAACACTTTGACGGTTTCTCCGATTTTTGCCTGCCTGAGCGTTTTCATTGCAAAGCCCTCCTTCAATATTTACACAAAATAAATCAATCAGACCATGATTTTTCGCGCCATTTCTTCGCTGATGGCAACTCTTGTCTGCTTTACATTGACAATTACATTGCCGCCTAGGGTGCTTATGATGATCACACTGCCTCCCGCAACGAAGCCAAGGTTCTCCAAATGCTTCTTGATCTGCGGTGAACCGCCAACCTTTTTGATTGTGTTTTCTTCTCCTATGTCCGCAAGCGTCAGCGGCATCATAGCAATCCCTCTCTTCTACCAATTGGTAATTCGCTTGCGCGAATCAAACCTCATAAAAACTGATTAGCGGATGCTAACTACTGACATATTAGCGCCCGCTAACCACTTTGTCAAGGCTTTCGGGAAGATTTTTTGACTGTCTGATGCAGTTTCGGAAATATGCCGAACTAATTAGCGCCTGCTAACCTGTGAGTTGTTAATATTTCCTGTATGCACTGGGTTGCTTGCAGATTTTGTATGGATATGCTACAATTAATAAAACAGTTCGCGGCGGAGGAGGCTGATATTGTGCATTTGCAGGAATCCGGGGAGATGTATTTGGAGACGATTTACATTCTTCTGCAAAAGAACAGTATGGTTCGTTCTCTTGATGTCGCTGAGTATATGAACTATTCAAAACCAAGTGTCAGCCGCGGCGTTGGTCTGCTGAAAAAAGGCGGATATGTTATGTCAGACGAGAACGGCTATCTGCTTCTGACAGATCTGGGAAAACAGGTTACCGGGAAAATCTATGAGCGACATACGCTGCTGACCGAATTTTTGATGCGTCTCGGCGTTGACAGGGAAACGGCCAGTGCAGATGCCTGCAAAATGGAGCATATCATCAGCGATAAGTCCTTTGAGGCAATGAAGAGCCATGCAATGCATAAAAAAGAAGATCAAGCTTTATAAATACAAAACAAAAGCACCGCCTGCAGGAATTTCCCCACAGACGGTGCTTTTTGTTGTCACTCCATCTCCGTATTCTGTGACAGCTTTCAGGCGTATTTCCGGGTTTCCGCTGAAGATTAAATCTGCATAGACGATCGGGTCATGATTGGAAGCTTGCCGCAGAGGTCACCATTCTGCGCATGTGCTGTGGCGCTTACCGGAATATTCAGTCATGTTACCCCGCTGCTGGTGATAATTTGGGGGGTATATAGTTTGGGCTTCAGCGGAGCATCCTTCCAAGTGAAATCATCACAGAATTGTGCAATATGAACAAAAACACCGATATATATATATATATATAGCGGAATGGACAAAAGGAAAATGCTGGTTATAATATACGTTAGAGACATTGCATACATTGGAATCCATAACAAGAAGCGGACAGAGAAACAGACGGAGGAGGCGATCATAGATTTAAAATTAGCGGACCCGTACCTATCAAGTATATGACAAGGATTAAGGAGGCTAAAATGAGAAAATTCCGCAGAAGAACATGGAAACAGGCAGAACGTCTGCTCAGCTTGGTAATGGTTTTTGCTATGCTGATGAGCTTGATGACAGTCGGCACTTGGGCCGCCGAGACAACGGACTCGGTGGAAGACGCAATCCTGTACGTCATCAATGAAAATGGCGAACTGGAGTACAACGTAACACATGAGGCATATGTTGGTGAAGCTACAGTGACCGACGCCACGGGCAGCGGGATTGATACCCTGCCGGAGCTGGCGGAGGCTCTGGGCACCCCCAATCGCTTAGGCGATGCCGTGACCGCTGACCTGACCTTCAAAGATGGTGAGCTTGCGGAAATCGAAATCAAAGATATCTGCAAGCGGCCTATTGTTGGTATTTCGTGGAAAAAGGATACCATTGGAAACGATTATAAGGGCTTTGCCGAGGCCTATGAGCGCAACGGCGCCAAGGCCGTGTTCCTGCCTCAGGTCCATGACGCCGAGGAGGCCCGCGAGGTGCTGTCCCTGGTGGATGGTATCTTCATGACCGGCGGCGAGGACTGGAATCCTAAGCTGTACGATGAGGAAGCTTATCCCCACGGTTCTTCCGGCTGGAATGACGCCCGCGATACCTCTGACATCCATCTGATGCAGCAGGCTATCGAGTTGGACGTGCCTATGCTGGCGGTCTGCCGCGGCGAGCAGGGCTTCAACGTAGCTATGGGCGGCGGCCTGATCCAGGATGTTCCTACCTATCTGGGCCAGCAGGTCAAGGCCGGAAAAATCGACGAGAGCCGAGCCACTGTGATTCCGGATGATGGCATCAAGACTTATACGCAGGATGCCAACGGTGAATGGAAGGTAGAAGTCACTCCCTGTGAGCCTGCCCACTACCGTGTTATTGTGGACGATCTGGTCCACAGCGGCGGTACCGGCTATCATAAGCTGGCTGCTGGTGAGAACGGCAATGGTATCGACCCCAACTCCAAGTGGATGCACGATATCGTTGGTGACGAGAGCATCGACCTGATCGCCACTGCCCATCATCAGGCTGCCGACCCCGAAAATCTGGGCGATGGCCTGACCGTGGCGGCTGTGTCCTCTGACGGCATCATCGAGGCCATCGAATACACGGCTACCGATGTGGAATTTGCTCTTGGCATCCAGTTCCACCCCGAGCGCGACGCTCTGGGCGATACCCGCGGAGTCGATGTGGACCAGGATATGTGCAACAAGTTCCTGCGCGCACTGGTGGAACACGCTGCTGCCCACGATGCAGACGACGATGACTCCAACACTCTGGTCATGACCTATCCCGATGACATCGCCAAGAACGACGTGTCCATCGAGCTCTACAAGGGCTTTCCCACCTCCTCCAGCAGCACTCTGGAGAAGATGATCGAGAGCGGTCAGCTGGTTGAGATCGAAGGCGTGGACGACGTCTTTGCGATTACCGAGCCTGGTACTTACAGCTACCATATCTCCGGTGAAGGCTACTACAACATCCTGAAGCTCTTCCAGGTCACCGAGGAAGACTTGGCTGACACCATGTATGTGGAAGTGACCGGTGGTCCTCTGGGCCCGGATGGTTTCCAGCCTACCATTAAGCCCGAGAAGGCGCCCGACTCCTATGTGATGGACGCCCGGGACAACATGCTGGTCCTTTGGACCGACGAGATTCTCGATAACTTCAAAATTGAGGATCAGAACTATGCTACCCCCGCTTTTGACGGTTCCGACGCCGCCCACCAGTTCACCACCCAGGATGAGATGGTCGAGTACATGAAGGATCAGGACAACGCCTGCGATTACATGCACCTGTATTCTGCCGGCGAGACCCCCAACTATCACTACGACATCCCCCTGGCCGTATTCTCCAACACGCCGATTCCCGAGGACGCCACCCTGGAGGAGGCTGCCAAGCTGGTGAATGCCAACGGCAAGACCACCGTGTGGTTCCAGGCCCAGATCCATCCCAATGAGCCCGCCGCTGGTGAGGGCGCTCTGGTTGTCGTGGACGACCTGATCAACAACGATGATGCCCGCGCTCTGCTGAACGACATCAATGTCGTTGTGGTTCCCCGCATCAACCCCGATGGTGCTTATCTGTTCAGCCGTGCCACCTATGACGGCTTCGACATGAACCGCGACCATATGTCCCTGAAGGCCGCCGAGCTGGCTCAGCTGCACACCGCCTATCGGCTGTTCATGGCTGAGGTCGTGGTGGATACCCACGAGTTCACCTTCTACGGCGCGAACAAGAACGGTTACATGAGCAACTCCGACGACATCCAGACCACTCCCGCCACCAGCCTGAATGACAACGCCGCTGTGACCGATATGGCTCTGGATATGTGCGCCAACGCGTTCAGCGATCTGAAGGACGCTGGCCTGCGCGTCTATCACTACGGCACCACCGTGAATAATCCCATCGGCCGCGCTTACTTTGGCCTGTACGACTGCCTGTCCTTCCTGGTGGAGACCCGCGGTATCGGCGCCGGTAAGACCAACTTCGAGCGCCGCGTCTTCTCTCAGGAGACCGCCGTTCTGTCTTACATGAGCTACGCCGCCGAACATTCTCAGGAGATCAAGGAGCTGGTGGCCGAGGCCCGGGAAGAGACCATCGCCAAGGGCAAGACCTATGACGAGGACGACATCTTAGCTCTGTACCAGACCACTTCCGGCGAAACCTTGACTGATTACACCGGCGTCCGCGTCCAGTACAACATGGACGGCACTGAGTTCAGCCGCGACGAGACTCCTCGGATGAAGCTGAATGACACCGTAGCACGCGGTCGTATCCGTCCTACCGCCTATGTGATCCCCGCCGATTATGAGAATATCGACAAGATCCTGTACATCATGGATAACCAGGGCGCAGAGTACTACACCATCAATAGCCGGACTGCTGTTGAGTTGGAGCAGTACTACTTTATTGGTGAGCGCGAGGGTGGCAAGGGCCTAGAAAAGAAGGATATTGAGGCTGGCCTGCGCGACGCCGCCACTGTCACCTTTGAGAGTGGTGCCTATGTGTTCCCCATGGATCAGGTCGCCGGAAACGTCATCGCCATGCTGGTCGAGCCCGACGTAACTGACTCTGTTGGCTATGACGGTTCTCTGTACCAGTACGGCGTGGTGAATTATGACGAGACCACGAATGACTTCCCGCTCTATCGCTACACCAAGGATAACCCCCGCGAGACCCTGGTCAGCAATAGCAGCAGCGGCGGTTCCTCCGTTACTAAGTACAGCGTCACCGTGGATAAGGCTGCCAACGGTACTATGAAAGCCGATAAGATCTCTGCCTCCAAGGGCACCAAGGTCACGCTGACCGCTGCTCCCGACAAGGGCTATGAGTTGTCCGCCATCACCGTTAAGGACAGCAAGGGCAACGAGATCAAGGTTAGTGAGGCCAACGGCAAGTACACCTTTACCATGCCCGCCTCTAAGGTCACCGTTACCGCGAAATTCACGGCTGTGGATGGCCTCCCCTTTAACGATGTGAAAGCGAATGACTGGTTCTACGACGCAGTGGAGTATGCTTATAACAACGAGCTGTTTGCCGGTACTTCTGCTTCCAAGTTCAGCCCCAACGTCACCATGACCCGTGGTATGCTGGCCACCGTGCTGTACAGCATGGAGGGCTCCCCCGCTGTGTCCGGCACCAGCGCGTTCAGCGACGTGGCCAAGGGCGCTTGGTACTACGACGCGGTCCGGTGGGCCGCCAAGAAGGGGATCGTCAGCGGCTACGACAACGGCAAGTTCGGTCCTGACGACATCGTGACCCGTGAGCAGATGGCTCTGATCCTGAACCAGTACGCCGCCATGAAGGGCTATGACGTGTCCGCTGCTGGCAGCTTGAATGGCTTCACGGACAAGACTGCGGTCTCCGACTGGGCTGAGAAGGCCGTTCAGTGGGCGGTTGGCGAGAAGCTGCTGTCCGGCAAGGGTAATGGTATCCTGGATCCCAAGAGCGGCGCTACCCGCGCGGAAGTCGCTCAGATTCTGATGCGTTTTGAGACCGTTGTTGTTGACTGATGTAAGTCGATCAGATCGAAGCAGGTGAAACTGTGAACGGTTCCGAGTTTTAGAAACAAGCAAGCACTGCGGCGCAAGTATTTGCGCCGCAGTGCTTTCCTTCGCTCTTGCCAGCGTCAGATAGCGAGGCTAATTTCAGGCAAAGAACGAAATCAAAACAATCTTTCATAGAGCGCACTTCCATATGGGTTGGACGGATATTTATAATGTATAGAGACGCTTTCCCTTGACAATCCGGATAGATACCTTTATGATTAAGGCGCTTAAGCCTGCGGCAGCGTTGCAGTAAGCACGGAATATGACGGCGGTAACGCGATGTCACGCTATGGGCTGCTTTGACCGGCCGCCCGCAAGTCTCAGTCGCAAAGCTCTGGAATGAAAATAGGGCTGGGCCTGTGATGGCATCACGGGCCCGCTTTTTTATGACCCGCCATGAAGCCGGGCGGGCGCCGCGAAACTGGGAAAAATTGTGAAATTCCTCCTGCCTCGACGCAAAGCCGTTGACTTGAATATTTCAGCGGCGTATAATATGCTTGTTTTGGTATCAAAAATGGGCTTTGCAAGTCTCTTTTTCGGAATTGGAATACAATGCCCTGCCATCAGACAGCCTATCCGTTGAATAAAGGGCTGTTTCCCGGAAGAACCCTGGAAAACGGGAGAGAGGGAGAGAACTTTGAAGAGAACTTTCCTGTCATACCGCGGCAATCATTTAAATCCGACCCGGATGATTGCCTTGGGCTTCGGAGCCATTATCCTGTTGGGGACGATCCTGCTCCACCTGCCGGTGTCGGCCAAGAACGGTCAGTTCACGCCTTGGCTTACCTGCCTGTTCACGGCTACCTCGGCCACCTGCGTCACCGGGCTGGTCCAGGTGGATACGTTCCTCCACTGGACCACCTTCGGCCAGGGGGTGGTGCTGGTCCTGCTCCAGCTGGGGGGACTGGGCTTCGTCACCCTGATGACCCTGGTGTCCTTGGCCCTGCGGCGGCGCATCGGTCTGTCTCAGCGCCTGGTGATGGCCTCAGCCCTGAATCTGTCCCAGACCTCCGGCGTGGTCCGGGTGGTTCGCCATGCCCTCATCGGTACCTTCCTGCTGGAGGGGGCGGGGGCGCTGCTCCTGTCCACCCGGTTTGTCCCTCAGTTCGGTCCGGGCCGGGGACTGTGGTTTTCCATCTTTCACAGTGTATCCGCCTTCTGCAACGGGGGCTTCGATCTGATGGGGGAGTACACCGGGCCCTTCTCCAGCCTGTCGGGCTTCCAGTCTGACCCTGTGGTACTGACAACCATCATGGTGCTCATTGTCACCGGCGGTATGGGCTTTTTTGTCTGGGAGGACTGGCTGGAACATAAGAATTGGAAGGGGCTGTCCCTGTACACTAAGCTGGTCGTGGCCATTACCGCCGGGCTGATCCTGTTCGGCTGGCTGTTTTTCCTGGCGGCGGAGTGGGACAACCCTGCCACTCTGGGGCAAATGGCCCCGGGAGAAAAGCTTCTCAACGCCCTGTTCCAGTCGGTGACCCTGCGCACCGCCGGGTATGCTACCCTGGACCAGGGGGGACTCACCGACAGCTCGGCGGCCCTGTCCATTTTGCTGATGCTGGTGGGCGGCTCCTCGGGCTCCACCGCCGGCGGCGTCAAGACGGTAACGGCGGGGGTTTTGGTCCTGTCCCTGTGGGAGAGCCTGCGGGGGAGAGAGCAGGTGGTAGTCCGGGGACGGACCATCCCCGCCCGCCGGGTGCTGGACGCCATGACCTTGACGATGGCGGTGCTGCTGCTGTTCGTGGCCGGGTCCATGGCTCTGTCCATTCTGGACGGTCTGCCCTATTTGACGGCCAGCTATGAGGTGGCCTCAGCTCTGGCTACCGTGGGCCTGTCCATGGGGGCCACGCCTGGGCTGAGCCCGGCCAGCTCCCTGCTGATTGTTTTGTTTATGTACCTGGGACGGGTGGGAATTCTGTCCTTCTCCATCGCCTTTTTGACCCGCCGGTCGGACAGTAAGCTGCGCTACCCCACGGCGGATATGATGATCGGCTGAGATACCAATAGAAAGGAAGGCTCGCCTATGAAGAGTTTTCTTGTGATCGGCTTGGGCCGGTTCGGCACCGCCCTGGCGGCGGAGCTGTGTCTCCAGGGCAACGAGGTGCTGGCTCTGGATCTGCGGGAGGACCGGGTCCAGGCGGCTGCCGATCTGGTGACCCGGGCCGTGGTGGGCGACGGCCGGGACCCGGAGGTGCTCCGCGCATTGGGGGCCCGGAACTTCGACTGTGCCGTGGTGGCCTCCGCCGCCGACGTGGGGGACAGCGCCCTCATTACCCTGAACCTGAAGGAGCAGGGGGTGGAGCGGGTGGTCAGCAAGGCCAACAGCGCCGTCCACCGGAAGGTGCTGGAAAAGATCGGGGCGGACCAGGTGATTTTCCCCGAGCAGGAAATGGCTTTGGGTCTGGCCCGTAACCTGTCCAACGCGGATATTTTAAATGTGATCGGCCTGTCGGCGGAGTTTTCTATTGTGGAGCGCCGCTGCCCCCGTGCCTGGCTGGGCAAGACCATCCGGGAGCTGGATATCCGGGCCAAATATCGACTGAACGTCATCGCCATCCGCCGGGGCGGCGGGGACATGACCATCGCCCCCGGCGGGGACTACGCACTCCAGTCCCAGGACTGTCTTGTGGTGCTGGGAGCCAACGAGGATATTGAAAGGGTGGAAAACCTGTGACCGTGGAACGCATCACCAGCCGGAAGAACCCGCTGATGACCCAGATCCGTAAGTTAATTTCCAGCCGCTCCTTCCGTCGGGAGAAGGGCCTGTTTCTGGGCGACGGAACCAAGCTGCTGGAGGAGGCTCTGCGCTGGAACGCGCCCCTGGCCGCTGTGGTGGCGGTCGAGGGAACCGAGATACCGGCTCTGCCCGAGGAGGTGCGGCTGGTGGAAGTGCCGGGGGATGTCATGACATCCATCTCCCCCATGGAGAGCCCCCAGGGCCTGCTGTTCCTCAGCAAAATGCCCGGGACCGGCGCTCCCGATAAGCTGGAAGGCAGCCGGTACCTGGTGCTGGACGGCCTCCAGGACCCTGGAAATGTGGGCACCATCTGGCGCACCGCCGACGCTTTGGGGGCCGATGGCCTGATTCTGGTCAACGGCTGCGCCGACCCCTGGAACCCCAAGACGGTCCGGGCCACCATGGGAGCCTGCTTCCGCCTCCCAGTGTATGAGGTGGGGGCGGAGAAGCTGCCGCAGCTGTTGGAGCGTTCCGGCCTGCCCCTGTACGCTACCGCCCTCCGGGAGGACACGGTGGACCTGCGCCAGGCCGACCTGTGCCGCTGCGCCCTGGTCATTGGCAGCGAGGGAAAAGGCGTGTCCCAGGCCCTGCTGGACCTGAGCGCCCGAACCTTGAAGATCCCCATGCGGGAGCGGTGCGAGTCTCTGAACGCCGCGGCCGCCGCCGCGGTGGTGCTGTGGGAGATGGCCAGATAGTGTCCAAGGCCGTGAGCGGGGGCACAAAAAGAGGCGGGCCCGGAGGCCCGCCATGAATCAACATCAAACCCGCTGGGGCGGCTTTGCCCCTGCCTTCGTCTTTTCATAGACATAGGACAGCAGGAGCATGGAAATCAGCATCATGCAGAAGAACATCCCGTAGGCGGGCACATAGCTACCCAGCCGATCGGCCAGCATCCCGGGGACGGGGCCGAAGAGCAGAATGCCCAGTGCGTACAGCGTCTGACTGTGTTTCAGTCCCCGGGTGAAGCCCGCGTCTCCCTGGAAATCCTTGGACCAGACGGACAGCGAGATGTTGCTCACCGGCATTCCAAGCCCGAAGAGGAGCATGGTGGCGAAGGCCAGCGTGTTTCCGCCCAGGGGAGCCAGACAGCACAGCAGAAAGGACGTCAGAGAGACGCCGTAGATGATATAGTTGGACAGCCGTCCGCCCAACCGATCCACGACTTTGCCGAAGATCACCTTGCCCAGCATGACACAGACACCCATGGTGGATACCAGGGCGGCCACTGTGGCGGGATCATAGCCCTCGGTGGTGTAGAGAACGCCCACATGGCTGACGCCCAAGCTGGTGGGTCCGCCCATGAGAAAGACGGCCAGCAGCACCATGGCCCAGCGCGTCCGGGTCATACCGGCGGGGGCCGGGTGCTCCGGGGCCTGAACGGCCGATTGGCCGTCCCGGCGGTAGGGCATCAGGCCCAGCTCCTCCGGACAGTCCCGAACCAACAGCCATACCGCCAGGGTCAGGGCCAGCACGAAGGCGCCCTCACACCAGAAAGCGGTGGTCAGCCCGAAACCCTCAATGAGCCAGGTCAGGGGACCGGGCATCAGGATGGTGGCCAGCCCGCTGCCCGCCGAGGCCAGGCCCAGAGCAAAGGCCTGCTGGTCCTGAAACCAGCGGTCCACCAGCAGGGACAGGGGAATCATCCCGCCCCAGCTGTACCCCAGTCCGCCCAGAGCCGCCGCCCCGCAGTAGGCGGGGAAGGTCTGGGCCAGGCCGAAGACCAGACAGGACAGGGCCACCAGTCCCATGGACAGGGTGACCGTCCGGCGCAGGCCCAGCTTGGCGCACAGGTGGTTGGCGGTCATCATCCCAACCAGAACAAAGAGGCTGCGCACGGTGGTGATCCAGGAGCCTTGGGCGTTGGAAAACCCATTGAATTGGATAATATAGGGCTGGTAAACGGAAAACACGTTGGTTACCAGGCCCATCACGGTAAACAGCAGAATGACGCCGCCCAGGCAGACGGCCCAGGCGCGATGCGGATGTCGCATAAAAAATCCCCTCCCAAGTCTTACCATACCGCCTGAGAAGGGATTTGTAAAGAAGTGTTTTGAAAAAAGGGGGGGGACGGATGTGGCCGCGTTGAAATACTGGCTTTGGCTGACCAGCCTGAGGGGGATGGACTCAGTGGGAGCGCTGACGGTGCTGGACCACTTCCTCACCCCGGAGCGGGCCTACTACGCCGACGAGGAAGAGTACCGGCAGCTGCCCATATCGTCCGCCTGCCAGCGGGCCCTGCTGGACAAGAATCTGGACCGGGCTGAGGACATTTTGGCCGACTGTGAACGCCTGGGCCTGCGGATCATGACCTTCCAGGACGCCGACTACCCCCAGCGCCTGCGGCAGATCAGCGACCCGCCGGCGGTGCTGTACGTGCGGGGAAAGGTGTTCAATTTTGATGAAGAGGCGGCCATTGGCGTGGTAGGGGCCAGAAAGCCCACGCCTTACGGCAAGAAGTGGGCCGAGCGTTTCGGCCTGGAGCTGGCCTCCGGGGGCGCCCTGGTAGTATCCGGCATTGCCGAGGGGCTGGATTCCTGCGCCGTCCGGGGCGCGCTGAAGGGCGGCGGCCAGGTGGTCTCCGTCCTGGCGGGAGGTGTGGATGTGCCCTTCCCCTACGAGAACCGCTACCTCTATGAGGATGTGGCGGCGGTGGGGGCTCTGATCTCCGAATACCCACCAGGGACCAAATGCCTGGGCTATCACTTCCCACGGCGCAACCGCATCCTCAGCGGTCTGACGCTGGGGGTGTTGGCGGTGGAGTGCCGGCCCTTCGGCGGCACCATGAGTACCGTCAGCCACGCCCTGGAGCAGGACCGGGACGTCTTTGCCGTCCCCGGAGCCCTGGACGCTCCCATGAGCGAGGGCACCAATAAACTGATCCAGCAGGGGGCCAAGCTGGTCACCTGCGGCCGGGACATTTTAGAGGAGTACTGGGATCGGTTTCCCGGAAAATTGGCGGCCTCCGCGCCCCTGACACCCGAGGCCGCCCAGGCCCGTCTGGAGAATTTGGACCAGAAATCGGAGCTGGAAGCGGCCCGGCCCGCCCAGGTTCTGCCCGAGTCGCCCGCGAGAGAGCGGATACCTCGGAATCAGCAGAAGTCCCGGTTTACCGACGATGAGCTGGCCCTTCTGGCCGCGCTGGGGGACAAGACCCGCTCCGCCGACGAGCTGGTGGAGCTGACCCAGATCCCGGCCAGGCGGGTCCTGTCCGCCCTGACCATGCTTCAGGTCCAGGGCGTCGTGGAGGAGAACGCAAGGCGTTTTTCCTCCTTTGTGGAATTAGAAGAATAGAGTGCCTGAGATGGAAGCGTGAAGCGATCAAAACTTCACACTCTACGCTTCCGTCTTCACTCTTTGATCGGTATAAATTTCGTGTGGAGGTTTCCGAATGGCAGCGAAAACTGACTTAGTCATTGTAGAGTCCCCGTCCAAGGCCAAGACCATCGGCAAGTACCTTGGACCGGGTTATGAGGTAAAAGCGTCCATGGGCCACGTCCGCGACCTGCCCAAGAGCAAGATGAGCGTGGACATTGAAGGGGGCTTCATCCCCGACTATCAGCCCATCAAGGGCAAAGAGGACGTCATCAGCGACCTGAAAAAGTCCGCCAAGAAGAGCGGCAAAGTCTATCTGGCCACCGACCCGGACCGCGAGGGCGAGGCCATCTCCTGGCACCTGAAGGAGCTGCTGGGTATCCCGGATGACAAGACCTATCGGGTCACTTTTAATGAGATCACCAAAAAGGTGGTCAACGAGTCCATCGCCGCCCCCCGGGCCATCGACCAGAATCTGGTGAACGCCCAGCAGGCCCGGCGCATCCTGGACCGCATCGTGGGTTATCAGCTGTCCCCCCTGCTGTGGCGGAAGATCCGCCGTGGCCTGTCCGCTGGCCGGGTCCAGTCGGTGGCCACCCGCCTGGTGGTGGAGCGGGAGGAGGAGATCCGGGCCTTCGTCCCCCAGGAGTACTGGTCCATCGAGGTGGACCTGGAGCGGGTCCTGCCCAACATCGGCTCCTTCAAGGCCCAGTTCCACGGCCGGGAGAAGAAGATGGAGCTCCACAGCCAGGCTGAGGCCGAGGCCGTCATGGCCGCCGTCCGCCAGGGCAGCTACGCCGTCTCCAAGGTGAAGCGCCAGGAGAAGAACCGCCAGCCCGCGCCCCCCTTCACCACCTCCACCCTCCAGCAGGAGGCCAGCCGCAAGCTGAACATGTCCCCCGCCCGGACCATGTCCATCGCCCAGCAGCTGTACGAGGGCATCGACATCTCCGGCGAGGGCACCGTGGGTCTGATCACCTACATGCGTACCGACTCCCTGCGCCTGTCCGAGGAGGCTCTGGCCCAGGCCAAGGGCTTCATTGAGCAGCGCTACGGCGCCGACTACTATCCGCCCCAGACCCGCCACTTCAAGACCAAGGGCAACGCCCAGGACGCCCACGAGGCCATCCGGCCCTCCGACGTCACCCTGGTCCCCGACGAGATCAAGAAGGACCTGACCACCGAGCAGTACAGGCTCTACAAGTTGATCTGGAGCCGGTTCCTGTCCTGCCAGATGGCCAACGCCGTCTATGACAGCCTGTCCATCGAGGTGGAGAATTCCGGCTACACCTTCCGGGCCAGCCACTCCTCCCTGAAATTCTCCGGCTTTACCGCCGTGTACGAGGAAGGCAAGGACGAGGAGGACGAGGAGAAGACCTCCCCGCTCCCCGACCTGAAGGAGGGGGAGCCCCTCACCGGCAAGGACATGAAGAAGGACCAGCACTTCACCCAGCCCCCTGCCCGGTACTCCGAGGCCAGCCTCATCCGGGCCCTGGAGGAGAAGGGAATCGGCCGTCCTTCCACCTATGCCCCCACCATCACCACCATCCTGAACCGGGAGTACGTGGTCAAGGAGGGCAAGGCTCTGCGCCCAACCCCCCTGGGCGAGGTGGTCACCGGTCTGATGAAGGACAAGTTCCAGGACATCGTGGACCCCACCTTCACCGCTCAGATGGAGGAGCGGCTGGACAAGGTGGAGGAGGGCGACACCGACTGGAAGCAGGTGCTGTCCGACTTCTACGGCGACTTTGACGCCGAGCTGAAAAAGGCGGAGGAGGAGCTGGACGGGGAGCGCATCAAGGTCCCCGACGAGGTGTCCGAGGAGATCTGCCCCCAGTGCGGCCGCAACCTGGTCATCAAGTCCGGCCGCTTCGGCCGGTTCCTGGCCTGCCCCGGCTGGCCCGACTGCGACTTCACCATGCCTCTGGTGGTGGAGATGCCCGGCAAGTGTCCCAAATGCGGCGGCCGCCTGCTCAAGCGCACCGGCAAGAGCAAAAAGACGGGCAAGCAGTACACCTACTACTGCTGTGAGCGGCTGACCAGCAAGGACGAGTCCAAGAAGTGCGACTTCATGACTTGGGACGTGCCCGTGAAGGACAACTGTCCCGAGTGCGGCTGGACCCTGTTCAAAAAGGCGGGCCGGGGCGCACGGAAGCCCTACTGTATCAACGAACATTGCCCCAACTTCACCCCTGAGGAGAAGCGGGGCGGCTGGCGTAAAAAGACCGAGGAAGGCCAGAGCGCCGAGGGTGGTGCTGAGGTGACCGCCGAAGAGGAGAAGAAGCCCGCTGCGAAAAAGACGGCGGCCAAGAAGACCACCACCAAGAAGGCGGCTGCCGAAAAGAAGACCACCGCAGCCAAGAAGACGACTACCGCCAAGAAGACCACAGCTGCGAAAAAGACGACCACGGCCAAGAAAACTACCACGAAAAAGACCGCCGCCAAGAAGGCGGAGGAGTAATTTGCAGGGGATTCCCTATGGTGTGACCAGACCGCTCAGCTCCCGGCACAGGACGAGAGAGGCCTGAAACACAGCCTCCAGTTCTGCGGTGTGCTGATTGGACAGCTCCAGGAGCATGGAATCCAAGTGTTTTTTTCCGTCCTCATCCAGTACCGCCCGGAGTTTTTCCTCCTGGAGGGCCTGGCAGGCGGCGAAATCCGGATATTCTGTGTTGGCCAGCAGAGCGTCCACCCGCTGACGGATGAGAAATTCGTATAGGTTTTCCATTAGGTCAGTCATTATCATCATCCTTTCATAATTAGACCGAACGGTCTAATTATGCGGACATTATATAATAGACCAAACGGTCTGTCAAGAGGTGTGATCCAATCATGGAAATTTTGGCAAAACGGTTGCTTGAATTGCGGCAAGAGAGAAAAATGACCCGCAAAATGGTTGCGGATCAGATCAATATCGTGGAACGCACCTATCAGCGGTATGAGAACGCCGAACGGGAACCAACGGCGTCTGTATTGGTTGAGCTTGCGGACTTTTACGGCGTGACCATCGACTACTTGGTGGGCCGCACCGACGAGAGAGCGTAAAAAAGCCTCCCCCTTTGGGGGAGGTGGCCCGAAGGGCCGGAAGGGGTGCCCCCTCAGTCGGCTACGCCGACAGCTCCCCCAAAGGGGGAGCCAACAAGCGCAGGGATGACGGAAGGCGCCCCCTCAGTCGGCTACGCCGACAGCTCCCCCATAGGAGGAGCTAAACGAAGCCGTGACGGAAGGGGCGTTAAGGATGCAGGAGCGGAACCATGAAAAATACGGAATCGAAAACGATCCAGAGGGCAAAAGATCTGCGCAAAAACGCCACTCCACAGGAACGGAAGCTTTGGTATGAATTTTTGCGCGGTTATCCGGTCCGTTTCCGCAGACAGCACCCCGTCGGCCCCTATATTTTGGATTTTTATTGCCATACTGCCCGCCTTGCCATCGAATTGGACGGCGGCGGGCACTATGAGCCGGAGCAGATGGCTTACGACCATAGGAGAAGCGCCTATCTGCGAAGCGAAGGCATCCGGGTCCTGCGCTTCACAAATTTAGAGATCAACAACGAGTTTTCGGCGGTCTGTGAAACCATTGATCGGAGCGTGGCCCCCTCAGTAGTCGGCTGCGCCGGCAGCTCCCCCGGAGGGAGAGCCAAATAGAGCCTCCCCCTTTGGGGGAGGTGGCACGGCGGAGCCGTGACGGAAGGGGGGGAGCCCCTCAAGGAGGTAACTATGGAAAAAGTTATTGTGATCGGCGCCGGACTGGCGGGCAGTGAGGCAGCCTGGCAGCTGGCCCAGCGGGGCATCCCCGTGGAGCTCCACGAGATGAAGCCCCAGAAGATGAGCCCCGCCCACCACACCGAATATTTCGGAGAGCTGGTCTGCTCCAACTCCCTGCGCTCCGACCAGCTGGAGAACGCCGTGGGCCTGCTGAAAGAGGAGCTGCGCCGCTGCCATTCCCTCATCATGGCCTGCGCCGACGAGCATAGAGTCGAGGCTGGCGGCGCTCTGGCGGTGGACCGCCATGCCTTCGCCGCCGCTATCACGGAAAAGATCAAGAGCCACCCCAACATCACCGTGGTGGAGGGGGAGGTCACGGAGATCCCTGCTGAGGGCAACGTCATCCTGGCCTCCGGCCCTCTGACCTCCGAGGCCCTGTCCGAACAGATCGCCAACCTGTTCCCCGACAGCAAGTATCTGAACTTCTTCGACGCGGCGGCCCCCCTGGTCACCTTCGAGAGCGTGGACATGGACAGCGCCTGGTTTGCCTCCCGGTACGACCGGGGCACCCCCGACTACATCAACTGCCCCATGTCCGAGGAGGAGTACCAGGCCTTCTGGCAGGAGCTGACCCAGGCCCAGGAGGCCGACGTCCACGGCTTTGAGGACGCCGGGGTCTTCGAGGGCTGTATGCCCGTGGAGGTCATGGCCCGCCGGGGCCGGGACACCCTGTGCTACGGCCCCCTGAAGCCCGTAGGCCTGAAGGACCCAAGGACGGGCAAGGAGCCCTTCGCCGTGGTCCAGCTGCGCAAGGACAACGCCCAGGGGTCCATCTACAACATCGTGGGCTTCCAGACCCATCTGAAGTGGGGCGAGCAGAAGCGGGTGTTCTCCATGATCCCCGCCCTGAAAAACGCCGAGTATATCCGCTACGGCGTGATGCACCGGAATACCTTCCTGGACTCCCCCCGGCTGCTGGACCGGTACTACCGGGTCCGGGGGAACGAGCGGCTCATGTTCGCCGGTCAGATCACCGGCGTGGAGGGCTACGTGGAGTCCACCGCCTCGGGCTGTCTGGCCGCCCTGGAGCTGGCCCGCCGCCTGGAGGGGAAAAAGCCCATCGACTTCCCCCGGGAGACCGCCATGGGCGCCCTGGCCCTTTACATCAGCGATGAAAGTGTGGTAAACTTTCAACCAATGAATGTCAATTTCGGTCTGATCCCCCAGCTGGGTTACCGGGTCAAGGGCAAGCGCAACAAGAACGCTGAAATTTCCAAACGGGCCCTGGAAAAATTGAGTGAATTGGATTTCGGATAAGGTTCAGGCGCTTGCCCTGCGAGCGAAAGCGAGCCGCGCCGAATGGCGTGTAAATTCGGAGCGAAGCGTAGAATTTCCGCAGGGCGAATTCACTTCGCCCGAGGATTTTAAATCAAAGGGTCCCCACAAAATCCTGATTTTGTGGGAACAAGCGGAACAAGAATGCCGAGATTTCCAAGCGTGCCCTGGAAAAGCTGGGCGAGCTGGATTTAGGCTGAGCAGGATGCGTACAGTGGAAAGAAGGTAACATATGAAGATCATCGTAGATGCCATGGGCGGCGACAACGCGCCCCAGGCCCCTGTTATGGGCGCCATCCAAGCAAATGCGGAGTACGGTGTGGCCGTTACTCTGGTGGGCCGGGGCGAGGAAATTTTGAAGGTGCTGGAGGACAACGGCGTCAAGGAGCTGCCCGCCGGGGTGGAGATCGCCCACGCCAGCGAGGTGGTGGAGATGTGCGACAACCCCGCCACCGCCTTCCGGGAGAAGAAGGACTCCTCTCTGACTGTGGGCCTGAACCTGCTGAAGAGCGGGGAGGGCGACGCCTTCGTGTCCGCCGGTTCCACCGGCGCCCTGCTGTCCGGGGCCACTCTGGTGGTCAAGCGCATCCGGGGCATCCGCCGGGCCGCCCTGGCTCCCGTGGTGCCCACGGGCAACGGCGGTGCGGTCCTCATCGACTGCGGCGCCAATGCTGAGTGTCCCCCTGAGTACCTGCTCCAGTTCGCCTACATGGGCTCCTATTATGCCGAGCACGTTCTGGGCCGCCCCGAGCCCAAGGTGGGCCTGCTGAACATCGGCGTGGAGCCCTCCAAGGGCACCAGCCTCCAGACCGCCGTCTACCCCCTCCTCCAGGAAGCCGCCAAGGCGGGCCGCATCAATTTTGTGGGCAACGTGGAGGCCAGAGAGGCCGTGGAGGGCGCAGTGGACGTCATCGTGTGCGACGGTTACTCCGGAAACATCTTCCTAAAAACCATGGAGGGCACCGGCCTGTACCTGATGAAGGAGCTGAAGGGGATCTTTAAGAAGAGCCTCATCACCAAGCTGGCCGCCGTCCTGGTGTCTGGCGGGCTGAAGGGGCTGAAAAAGCGGATGAGCTCCAGTGAGGTGGGCGGCACCGCCCTGGTGGGCATCTCCAAGCCCGTCATCAAGGCCCACGGCTCCTCCGACGCCTACGCCATCAAAAACGCCATCCGCCAGGCCAAGCAGTACACCTCCTCCGGCATTATCGAGAGCATCACCGAAAATATTGATGTCATGCGCTTAGACGCCCCCAACGCCAAAAGCGAAAGCTGATCGGAAGAAACGAAAAACGGCAGAGGAACTTTGGTTCCTCTGCCGTTTTTATAGAATGAGAACTCAACGCCGCTGTCTCCCGGGGTCCAGGTGCTTTTCCAGCAAACGAGTCAGCTGATGGCTTAGCCGCAGAAATTGCAGCTGGTCCTGGCGGGGCCAGCGGGAAAACCAGGTGAAGTACTGGAAAATGTGAATCAGAACGCTCATCTGTCCCGCGGGAAGTACTTCCGACACCAGGGCGCTGACTGGGAGATCCAGATGCCGGGCAATACAGTCCACTGTGCTGAGGTTGGGGCTGCGGCCCTGTTCAATCTCCTGGAGGGTGGATTTGGAAATGCCCACTTCCTGGGCAAACTCCGTCTGAGACTTCTCTTGGAGACTACGGATCGAGCGCAGGTTTTCGGATAGATAGTGGGCAGCATCCATGGCGTCTCACCCCTTTCCTCTCCAGCATACCAGCCCCTGTCCCGCAAAATTTGTCGAAGCGTGTCGAATGCCGGTCGAATGGCGAAAATTTTGTCGCAGGAGGAGGGAGGGGGTGGTTCGGTAGCAGGCAGGGCCCGGGGAACTGTGTGTAGGGAAAGAGTGGAGCCGCCTGCGGCGGCGGAATCCAAAAAGGAAGAGACACGCTATTGCGTGTCTCTTCCTTTTTGGAGCAGGTGACGGGAATCGAACCCGCGTGTTCAGCTTGGGAAGCTGACATTCTGCCATTGAACTACACCTGCATTAAAATCAGCTTTTATACTATATCATAATTCAAGAAGGTTTGCAAGAGGAAAAAGGGGGGAAGGTTGTCGTTTCCATCCAAAATTTTCATTCCACCGGTTTGGGGCAAAACAGGGAAAATTTTTCGTTTCGATACTTGACAGGGGATTTTGGGCATATTATAATAGGAGTATAAATTTAATAATAAGAGGTGTTACTATTATGAAATTCTATCGCTGTGACCATTGCGGCAATATTGTTATGTTTGTTCAGTCCGCCGGTGTGCCCGTCATGTGCTGCGGCCAGAAGATGACCGAGCTGGTCCCCGGCACGGTGGACGCCGCCGTGGAGAAGCATGTTCCTGTGGTGGAAGTCCAGGGCTCCCGGGTCCACGTGAAAGTGGGTTCGGTCCAACACCCCATGATCCCCGAGCACTTCATCCAGTGGATCGCCCTGGAGACCAGCCTGGGCAGCCAGATCAAGTACCTCAAGCCCGAGCAGGCTCCCGAGGCTGACTTCGTCCTGGCTGAGGGCGAGGAGCTGGTGGCGGTCTACGAGTACTGCAACCTCCACGGTCTGTGGAAGGCATAAGGCATCCGACAGCCCAGGGGCCCCGGTTCCATTGGAACCGGGGCCCCTTTTTGTCTCCGCTGGCTGTCGATTTTGGGCCCTCTGGCTGGGTTTCTCCCGTTTTACCCCTGATTTTAGCAAATAAGATTGACAGAACGGGGAAATTCTCCTATTATGTAGATACTGTGTGATGAAAAGGAGGGTCCTTTCATGGATTCCAAGGAGAAAGTGATAAAAAGCAATCCCGCGGCCTTGCTCCCCATCGGCGTTTTCCTGGTGCTGTATCTGGGGCTTGGCATCGTATTTGAGTATATTATGAAGATCGAGATGGGCTTTTACAGCATCCCCATCGTGGTGGTCTTCCTGGTCGCCCTGTTGGTCGCCTGCGTACAGAACCGGGCGCTGAGCTTCGATGACAAGCTGATGGTCATGGCCCAGGGTGTGGGTGACAAGAACATTATGACTATGATCTTGATTTTCCTGGCCGCCGGCGTCTTTGTTGGTGTCACCGGCCGGGACAGCGCCGAGGCCGTGGCCTACTTCCTGCTGTCCATCACTCCCGCCTGGACCTCTGTGGCGGTGCTGTTCATCGCCGCCTGCTTCGTGTCCACCGCTATGGGTACCTCCTGCGGCACCATCACCTTGATCGTGCCCATCGCCGTGGCTGTGTCCAACGCCTCGGGCTTCTCACTGCCCCTGTGCATCGGCTCCGTCATGGGCGGCGCTATGTTCGGCGACAACCTGTCCTTCATTTCTGATACCACCATCGCCGCCTGCAACACCCAGGGCTGTGCCATGCGGGATAAGTTCCGCGCCAACTTTAAAATTGCTCTGCCCGCCGCCATCGCCACCCTGGCCCTGATCCTGGTGTTCTCCGCCAATGCCGGGGTGGGCCACATCGAGATTCCCGCGTACAACATGCTGCTGCTGATCCCCTATGTTCTGGTCCTGGTGGGCGGCATTGCCGGTATCAATGTCTTTGTGGTCCTGCTGGTGGGCATCCTGTCCGGTATCCTCATCACCCTGAGCACCGGCACCGTGGACAGCATGAGCCTGCTGGGCAGCATGGGCGGCGGTGCCTCCGGCATGTTCGAGACTATCATGGTCACCATCCTGGTCTCCGCCATGTGCGGCCTGATTCGGGAGTTTGGCGGCTTCGCGGCGCTGCTGGCCTTTATCCGCCGGGTGTTCAAGGGCCGCGTGGGCGGTCGTCTGGGCGTGGGCCTGCTGGTCGGCGCCATGGACATCGCCACCGCCAACAACACCGTGGCTATCGTTATGGCCGGTCCCATCGCCAAGGAAATCAGCGAGGAGTACGGCATCACCCCCAAGGAATCCGCCTCTTTGCTGGATACCTTCTCCTGCATCTTCCAGGGCATCATCCCCTACGGCGCCCAGATGCTGCTGGCCGTGTCTGCCGCCGCTACTCTGGGCAGCACCATCTCCGCCTTCGATATCCTGCCCTGCCTGTTCTATCCCTACATGCTGGCCGTCAGCTCTATCGTGTACATTCTGTTCGGCGCCGGGAAACAGACCGGAAAGTAAGCGAAATTTCCCTGCAAAACGCTTTTTAGACTGCCGCGTCTAAGGACGCGGCAGTCCTTTTGCGTCCCAATGAAAAATTTTTAAAAAAATTTTGGGACGAAGAAGGAAAAAGGCCGAAAATTTCGTATATAGTAAATATACCGGAAATTGGGACTATCGGGAGGAGGCTGCCGCCATGACTCTGCGCGAACAGATCCAGCGGCGGGAGGAGGGATTTCTGTCCCCCAACGCCTGCCGCTCCGCCCAGTCCAAAGGCCGCCGACGCTCCGAAGAGGAGTGCCCGGTCCGGACGCCGTTCCAGCGGGATATCGACCGCATCGTCTATTCCAACGCCTTCCGGCGGCTGAAGCACAAGACCCAAGTCTTTCTCCAGCCCGAGGGGGACCACTACCGCACCCGGATGACCCACACCCTGGAGGTCAGCCGCATCGCCCGGACCATCGCCCGGGCCCTTGGCCTCAACGAGGACCTGACCGAGGCCATCGCCCTGGGCCACGATTTGGGCCACACCCCCTTCGGTCACGCCGGGGAGCGGGCCCTGGACGCCCTGATGCCCGGCGGCTTTGCCCACTACCAGCAGTCCCTGCGGGTGGTAGACCGGCTGGAGAAAAACGGCGAGGGGCTGAATTTGACTTGGGAGGTCCGCAACGGTATTCTGTGCCATACCAAGGGGACCCCCGCCGCCACTCTGGAGGGCCAGGTGGTTCGTCTGGCCGACCACATCGCCTACATCAACCACGACATTGAGGACGCCCTGCGGGGCGGGGTCATCTACCCCATGGACATTCCCCTAGAAGTGTCCAGGGTGCTTGGCTTTACCCACGGGGACCGGATCGGCAGGCTGGTGGAGGACGCCATCCAGGCCAGCCGGGATCAGGACGCCATCCGGCAGTCTCCCGAGGTGGGGGAGGCCATGCTGGCATTGAAGGACTTTATGTTCGCCAATGTGTACACGAACCCCCTGGCCAAGGGGGAGGAGGGCAAGGCCCAGGACATGCTGCGGATGCTCTTTGGGTACTACCAGAGCGACCCGGACCAGCTGCCTGCCGACTTCCAGTCCATCCGGGCGGAGGAGGGCGTGGACCGGGCGGTGTGCGACTACATCGCCGGTATGACCGACCCCTTTGCCGTGGAGCGGTTCAAGGAGCTGTACATCCCCATGGGTTGGAAGGTGAAGTAGCAAAAAAGGGATATTATTGCGCGAAAAGGGCAAAAAAGAGAGGAGGGGAATTATTTTGGCCATACCGGAGCGATTTTTGGATGAGCTCATCGCCCGCACCGATATTGTGGACCTGGTGTCCGAGTCGGTCCGGCTGACCAAAAAGGGCGGCAGCTACTGGGGCTGCTGTCCCTTCCACAGCGAGAAGACCCCCTCCTTTCACGTGGTCCCAGACCGGCAGATCTACAAGTGCTTCGGCTGCGGCAAGGGCGGCGGGGCGGTCAACTTCGTTATGGAGATGGAAAATCTGCCCTTCCGGGACGCGGTGGCCGTGCTGGCCAAGCGGGCCGGGATGCAGATGCCCGAATTCAGCGGCCCCTCCCAGGGGATGCGGGAGCGCCGGGACAAGCTGCTGGAGATCAACAAGGAGGCCGCTAGGGCCTTCCACCGCTGGCTCTACACCCCGGAGGGGGCGGGGGGGCTGAGCTACCTGCAAAAGCGGGGTCTGTCCAAGGGCACCCTCACCCGGTTCGGTCTGGGCTTTGCCCCCAACAGCTGGGATTCGCTCATCAATGAGCTGTCGAGGGCGGGCTATGACAAACGGGACCTGCTGGACGCCGGTCTGGCCGTCAGCAATAAGGACGGCCGCATCTATGACCGGTTCCGCAACCGGGTCATGTTTCCCATCATCGACATCCGGGGCAATGTCATCGGCTTCGGCGGCCGGGTGATGGACGATTCCACCCCCAAGTACCTCAATTCGCCGGACACTCCGGTGTACAACAAGAGCCGCAACGTCTTTGCCCTGAACATCGCCAAAAAGTCCAAGGCGGGCCGAGTCATCTTGACCGAGGGGTACATGGACACCATTGCCCTCCACCAGGCGGGCTTTGACAACGCGGTGGCCTCCCTGGGTACCTCTCTTACCGAGGAGCATGCCCAGCTGCTGTCCCGGTACTTTAAGGAGGCTGTCATCTCCTACGACGGAGACGGGGCCGGCGTGGCCGCGGCGCAGCGGGCCATCCCCCTGCTGGAAAAGGCAGGGATGAAGGTGAAGGTCCTGCGGATGCAGGGGGCCAAGGACCCAGACGAATTCATCAAATCCTATGGCCGGGACGCCTTTGCCCGACTTTTGGATAAAAGCGAGAACCAGGTGGACTACCGCCTGGCTCAGATTCAGAAGAAATACGATCTGGAGGACGACGCGCAGAAGGTGGCCTTCCTCCAGGAGGCCGCTCAGATGATCTCCACCCTGCACAGCGCGGTGGAGCGGGAGATTTACGGCGGCCACGCCGCTCAGACGGCGGGCATCACCCCTGAGGCCATGGCCCAGGAAGTGAAGCGGGCGCTGAACAGCCGCCTGCGCAAGGAGAAAAAGCAGCAGGAGCGCCGGGACCTGACTCCGGCCAGCCAGCTCCAGCCCAAGGCCAGGAGTCTGCGATATGAGAATATCCGCTCCGCCCGGGCGGAGGAGGGCATTTTAAGGCTGGTCCTGCTGGACCCGTCTCTGCTGGCCCAAATGGAGGGCCTGCGGGGGGAGGAGTTCTCCTCGCCGCTGTTGGGGAAGGTCTTTGACCTCTTGTGCAGGCGGAACGAGGAGGGGCTGTCCACCCACTTGGCGGCGCTGACCGAGCAGCTGACCGGAGAGGAGATGGACCACATGGCCCAGGTGGCCGCCCAGCCCGAGTCCATGGCAAACGCGGGCCAGTCCATCCGGGATTACATATCCGTTATCCGGGGAGAGGCCCTCCTGCGGGGAGGCGCCCAAGCGGACGACCTGCTGCTGGCGGCACAAAAGAAATATCAGGAAAAGAAAGCATATATGGAGGAGAGACCATGAGCACAAAGAAGACTGGCGTTGTACACACCATCACCGCGGAACAGAAGGAGAAGCTGGACAA
>Ga0129308_1000252_pt1 | contig 93375 bp, 90 predicted proteins | sample L827metagenome_FD_94440 | JGI IMG/M metagenome (GOLD analysis project Ga0129308, IMG submission 94440) | Ring-tailed lemur group fecal microbial communities from Wisconsin, USA - L827 metagenome | ecosystem: Host-associated > Mammals > Digestive system > Large intestine > Fecal | place: USA...
TTACTTCTTCTTTTTCAGTTTGCAAGAGTCGGTGTTTATGGCACAGAGGTCACACCCGTTCCCATTCCGAACACGGAAGTTAAGCTCTGTCGCGAAGACGATACTTGGCTGGCGACGGCCCGGAAAATTATTTCAATGCCGGCACAATTGAACGGAAGTCGCTTTGACTTCCGTTTATTTATACTTTCTTCTATTGCAAATGCAAATAAAATAGGGAAGTGTATTTTAAGGGCCATTAGCTCAGTTGGTTAGAGCATCCGGCTCATAACCGGACGGTCCGGGGTTCGAGTCCCTGATGGCCCACTACTTTATCTTTTATCCCTAAATTTACCCGATCTTTCGGGGATTTTTTTTATATTTTAACGTATAAGGAAGGATGTGCATCTGAATGAAAGCTCGTTTTCACCTGCCCGATTTTGCCGGACATTTTAAACTGAATCTTGTTTTTGTTGAATTTCTTGCGCAGCGACCTCAATATTTTCGGGAGGGCGTTGAGATCGCCTCGGTATACGGCGTTTTTCCGCCGTCTTTATGGAACGGTGGTCGCACGCAGGGCGGAACTTGTGATAAGAATTTCATCAGAGCCGTTATCAAGAATTTCAATGAAAGAGGAATCCCGCTTCGTTTTACGTTTACCAACCCGATGATCGAAAAGAAGCATCTTAGCGACAATTTCTGCAACATGATCATGCACCTTGCCGATAACGGATTGAATGAAGTTATCGTTCTTTCGCCCTTGCTGGAGGATTATATCAGAAAAAATTACCCCAATTACAAAATAACAAGTTCGACCTGCAAGCGTATTACCGATCAGGAACACCTTTGCACGGAGGTTGAAAAGGATTATCATATTGTTGTTATAGACTATGACCTGAATCACGATTTTGATACGCTGAAAAAAATTCCCGACAAGAAAAAATGCGAGCTGCTTGTCAACGCCTGCTGCAACCCCGGATGTCCGACTCGTAAAGAGCATTACGAGGCGATCGGTATGCAGCAGATAGAATATGCTAACCATGTAAGAAAATATCACGACGCACCGTTTAACGTGGAAAAAGTCAAGAGGGAGCATCCCGAGCTCTTGAAGTTTGACGAATGTCCGTGCGCAGGCAGAAGCTTATTTGAAATTGTCAACCTGAAAAATCATATATCCCCCGATGAGATCTGGAATACATATATTCCCATGGGCTTTGAACAGTTTAAGATCGAGGGACGCACAGCTCAAACCCTTAATCTCATTGAACATTATATGTACTATATGATCAAGCCGGAATATAAGGATAAGGCTCGTTTTGAATTTATGGGCTGGCTGTCCGAAAACGGCGTTATTACGATCAACGAATAAATTTTTATACAACAAAAGCTCCGCAGATGTAGAAATTCTGCGGAGTTTTTGTTGTATAGCAGGGTTACTATAGTATTGCTAAATTTCCCAGTCGTCGCAAAGACGGTTGATAGCGGCGGTGAGCTTACGCATATCGGCGTTTGCCCTGCCGTTTGAATACTTGATAAGTCTGCTGAGACGGTCGGCGGCTGTAACAAGTTCGCTGTAGCATTCGCTGACGTTTCCGACGGCATTTTTCATTTTCGGGATCGGCATAGGTTTGGCGTCAACGGTTATTTTGCCCGATATAAGGTCAAATTCCGCACCGCTGTAAGGGGCGTAGGAGTCCGCTCCAAGTTCGGTGCGCAGCCGTTGTGCAAAGCTGTCCGCAGAGGGCGCGTCGCCGTGAATGATAAAATATTTTTTTACGCCCGAGATAGCTTTCGCCCAAGCTGTAAGTCCGTTCATATCCGCATGACCGCTTATTCCCGGGAGCTGACGAATTTCCGCAAGCACGCTTATGGATTCGCCGAACAGTCTGACCTTTCTTGCGCCGTCAACAAGACTTCTGCCGAGTGTATTTATAGCCTGATAGCCCACGAAAAGCACCGTATTTTTAGGCAGCCACAGATTATGCTTCAAATGGTGCTTTATACGTCCGGCTTCGCACATTCCGCTTGCCGAGATAATGACCTTTGGGCGTGAATCGGAATTTATGGCACGGGAATCATCGCTTGAAACTGTACGGATAAGTCCCTCGAAAGCAATGGGATTGACACCTCGGCGCACGTAGCTGAGAGCCTCCTCGTCATAGCAGCTTTCACGGTTATTGATAAAAATGTCCGTAGCTTCGTTAGCAAGAGGACTGTCCACATACACGGGGAAGCCGTCATGACCTTTGACAAGTCCCTCGTCCTTTATCTGGCGAATGAAGTAAAGCATTTCCTGAGTACGTCCGACCGCAAAGGACGGAATTATCAAGCTGCCGCCGCGGTCAAAGGTTTTCTGTAATATATCGGCAAGGGCGGTGGCATAATCCGTGGGACGGCTGTGAACTCTGTTTCCGTAGGTCGATTCCATTACCACATAGTCTGCCCTGTCGATGAACTGAGGGTCACGGATAAGCGGCTGATCGGTGTTTCCTATGTCTCCCGAGAAAGCAACGGAGCGCGTTTCGCCGTTTTCCGTCATTGTCACCACAATGCTTGAAGAACCGAGCAGATGTCCTGCGTCACGGAAGTACACGGAAATACCCTCGCATATTTCTACGGGAGTATCGTAGGGGTGCTGAACAAACAGCTTTATCGCGCCAACGGCATCGTCCATAGTGTACAGCGGCTCGTAGTCGGGTTCGCCGCGGCGTTTTGCTTTTCTGCTTCTCCATTCGGCTTCAAATTCCTGAATATGCGCCGAGTCCTGTAGCATAACGCTACAAAGGTTAGCCGTTGCCGCTGTGGAGTGTATCTCGCCTTTGAATCCGCCTGCAAAGAGGAGCGGCAGCAGTCCCGAGTGGTCGATGTGGGCATGGGTCAGCAGAACAAAGTCAATATCTCCGGGAGCGACAGGTATCTGCACATTCTCGAACATATCCTCGCCCTGCTGCATACCGAAATCCACAAGAAACTTCTTTCCGCAGGCTTCAATATAGGTACAACTGCCTGTGACCTCATGGGTCGCGCCTATAAACATTATTTTCATTATCTTATCCCCCTAAGATTGTCTTTTGTATAATTATACCACAAATCTGCTCGTTTGTCCATAGGTTTTCGGTAATATTTTGTTTTTTCTTTTTTAAGGACACGGCGCAGCCTATGTCTACAGCAGGATATTAAATCGCCGTTTACAATTTAAAAGGGGAACATGGCTATAACTGTAAATATCTGCGAAATTTTTCTCAAATCCCTTGCAATTATCGCGGCAATGTAGTATAATTAAAAGTGTATTTATAAATTTACGAATAACATAAATTTTTTCGGACAGATTCCGAGACCGGAGGTTTGATTATGAAGCTCATTTCCGTGGTAGTACCATGCTATAACGAAGAAGAGGTACTTCCTATGTTTTACGAGGAGATCGTCAAGGTTACGGACGGCATGAAAAAAGAGCATTCCGACGTTGACTTTGAATTTCTCTTTATAAATGACGGCTCAAAGGACAGAACATTGCAGATTTTCAGAGAGCTTGCCGATAAGGACAAGCGTGTGAGGTACATTTCGTTTTCACGAAACTTCGGTAAGGAATCGGGCATGTATGCGGGTCTGAAAAATTGCAGGGGCGATTTTGTCGTTGTAATGGACGCCGATCTGCAGCATCCGCCTGCGTTTCTCCCTCAGATGTATAACTATGTCAAGGACGGCGAGTACGACTGCGCTACAACACGCCGTGTCAGTCGTACAGGAGAATCAAAGGTGCGTTCATGGTTCGCAAGAAAATTCTACAAGATCATGAACAAGATCTCCGATACGGAAATAGTTGACGGCGCGCAGGATTTCCGCTTCATGACAAGACAAATGGTTGACGCTATCCTCGATATGTCCGAATACAACCGCTTTTCAAAGGGCATTTTCAGTTGGGTCGGCTTTAAGGTAAAATATATGCCTTATGAAAACGTTGAACGTCCGGCAGGTACTTCCTCATGGTCGTTCTGGGGACTTTTCAGATACTCCCTCGAAGGCATTATGGCGTTTTCGACGTTTCCGCTGGCAATATCCATTTTCTGCGGAATACTGTGCCTTGCAGTTGCGCTTATATTATTTATAATCGCGCTGATAGTTACAATTTTCACTTATTATTCGGCGTCGCTGTTCTATATACTTTCGGCAATACTTGCAGTCGGCGGCGTACAGCTTGGCTGTATCGGCATTATGGGACAGTATATCGCAAAAACGTATCTTGAAGTAAAGAAACGTCCTATCTACATTGCAGGCGAAACAGACGAGGATTACCGCAAAAAAAAGGCGGCGGATAAAAGCGGCGGCTGATGAATAAGCGGACAAGGCTCATAGTGTCCCTGCTGTTTGCGGTGGTCATTATATTGGCTGCGGCTATTACCCGATTTTACGTCAATGTGCCGAAAAATTCCGCTGTGAACGGCGGCGAGGGCATTGAAAGGATAATTGCTTCGGACGGCTCGGGTTATACCATATTTGCGGACAGTTCGGGCGGCTGCGGCATTGCCGAGGCAGGACGTATCACGGCTGCTCCCGAATGGGATTCTTTGAGATTTGCGGAAAACGACCGCTGTATCGCCTCGAAAAAGATCGGCGGACGTGAGAAGTTCGGCTGCATTGACTTTGAGGGAAACGTCGTCGTACCGCTGATATACGGCAGTATCGAGAAAAGGTCGTCGGGCGGCGTTGCACTCTACCGTGCCTGTTCGGACGAGGACGGGAGCTATGTGCTGTACGACAGCAGATTTGTGCCGCAGTTCAGCGTTCCTTGGACGGTCTGCGATTTTTCGGACGGCGAGCTGCTCCTTGAAAACGACGGTATAAGCTGCGTTTACACTTACGGCAGCGAGGGGCTGTTGTTCAAAAGCGCCGCCGTTTCGGGGAATATTCTCAACCGTACCTATGAACTGAATATCTACAGCCGCGTGCTGCTTTCAAAGCTTACCCCTGCAATGATAGAGAAAATGACCGAGTTTACCGAGTCTTATATAGAGTACGCGTTCACGGGGGACGAAACGTATATGAACGCTTTCGATGCGGATATTCGCCGTTTTGAAACGCTTTTTCCGCATTCGGAGGAAATTACGGCAAGACGGCTTCTGGGCGTTCCCGAGGTGCATATTTATAATGTCGGCTCGGAGAACGGCGTTCCGCTGTATGAAGTCTCCGTTTCGGCTGATACGGAAATTTTCCATAAAAACGAAGCGGACATATCCGAAAGTATGCGTGACGTAATAAAAGCGTCTGTGATATTCAGGGGTAGCTCCGAACATAACATCGAGGCTGTTTCGGGAGCGTTCGAGATACGCTATCCCGAATATACCGTGGAGGAGACTACCGCTGCGCCGTCGGACAAATCGGGGGACGGCGGAGATTATTAAAAAAGCCGTATTACGGCAGATCGGAGTATATAAATATGTCAAAAAAGGTTGCAGTTATCATGGGAAGCAACAGCGATTTCCCTGTTGTTAAATCGGCTCTTTCGGAGCTGAAAAAGTACGGCGTTGAGTTTGAATGCCGTGTAATGTCCGCGCACCGCACCCCTGCGGAAGCGGCTGAATTCGCTTCAAACGCAAGAGAGAACGGCTTCGGCGTTATCATCTGCGCGGCAGGCATGGCGGCTCACCTTGCAGGCGTTGTGGCAGGTCACACGACTCTGCCCGTTATCGGCATACCCATGAAGTCCGCCGCACTGGAGGGCATGGACGCTCTGCTTGCTACGGTCATGATGCCGCCCGGAGTTCCCGTGGCGACAGTCGGCATAAACGGCGCGAAAAATGCCGCTGTTTTAGCGGTTCAGATACTTGCCGTTTCAGACGATTCGCTCGCTGAAAAGCTTCTTGCCGAAAAGCAGAAAATGGCTGACGGCGTTAAGGAAAAGGACGCTGAATTACAGGCGGAGATAGCCGCTTTATGAGCCGATTTGATATACTGATATTTGACCTTGACGGCACGCTTGTAGATACAAGACCGGGTGTGCTTGCCTGCTTCGAGTATACTCTAAATAAGCTTGGACTTCCGCCTTATCATGACCCATATAAATTTCTTGGTCCTCCGTTGCAGTATTCATTCAGTACATTGTGCGGTCTGGACGAGAAAGATACGGAAGAAGCTGTACATATATTTCGGCAGAAGTATAGAACTGAAGGTATATTCAATGCTGAGCTTTTTAACGGTATTGAGGATATGCTCTGTACACTTAAAGAAAACGGATATACTCTTGCAGTCGCGACTTGCAAAATGGAAAAATACGCCAGAATAGTTCTTGAACATTTCGGTATCGCAAAGTATTTTGATTTTATTGGCGGCGCTGATGAAAACAGATACGAAAAATCGCAGGTCATATATCATGTTATGGAAGAACTGGGCAAAACCGATACTTCCCGTGTACTGATGATCGGCGACCGTGATAACGACGTAAAGGGCGCTGAAACTCTCGGTATTCTTTGTCTGTATGCTCTATGGGGTTACGGCTCGGCAGAGGAAGCGTCAGAAGTCGGAGCATTAACGGCAGTTAATACACCCGATGAGTGCTTACGGTTCGTCATGGAAAAATGACCGCAATTATGTTGACCTGTCCGCAAAAACGGACTTGCATAAATTTCTATAATTCTCAAGGAGGAATTTTCAAAATGGAAAATGTAACAAAACTTGAACAGCTCTACGAGGGCAAGGCTAAGAAAGTGTACGCTACAAACGATCCCGACCTTGTTATCGTTGACTACAAGGACGACGCTACCGCATTCAACGGCGAAAAGAAAGGCACTATCTCAGGCAAGGGCGTTATCAATAACAGAATGACAAACTATATGTTCAAAATGCTTGAAAAAGAGGGCGTTCCCACTCATCTCGTTGAGGAGATAAGCGACCGTGAGACTATCGTTAAGAAGGTTTCCATCGTTCCCCTTGAGGTCATTATAAGAAACGTTGCCGCAGGCTCTTTCTCCAAGAGAATGGGCGTTGAGGAGGGTACAAAGCTCCTTACTCCTATCCTTGAATTCAGCTACAAAAACGACGATTTGGGCGATCCCTTTATCAATGATTACTACGCTCTCGCTCTCGGTCTTGCAACCAGAGAGGAGATCGACACTATCGCAAAATACGCTTTCAAGGTAAACGAGTTCATGGTGAACTTCTTCAAGAAGCTCAATATAGACCTCATCGACTTCAAGATCGAGTTCGGCAAGACTTCCGACGGAACTATCATTCTTGCGGACGAAATTTCTCCCGATACCTGCCGTTTCTGGGATTCCACAACTCACGAAAAGCTTGACAAAGACCGTTTCCGCAGAGATATGGGCGGCGTTGAAGAAGCTTATCAGGAAATTATGAAAAGACTTATGGGAGAATAATTTATGGGAGGTTTTTTTGGCGCAGCCACTAAAAATGACTGTATTACCGACGTTTTCTTCGGTACGGATTATCACTCCCACCTCGGTACAAGACGCGGCGGAATGACTTCTTATTCCGAGGACTGCGGATTTCAGAGAAGTATCCACAGCATTGAAAATTCCCCGTTCAGAACGAAGTTCGAGAACGATGTAGTAAATATGAGGGGCAAGCTTTGTATCGGCTGTATCAGCGATACCGACCCTCAGCCTATCATGGTTCGCTCGAAGCTCGGTCTTTACGCCGTCTGCTCTGTCGGCATCATAAGAAATGCCGACGCTCTTGTCGAGGAGCTTTTGCAGAACGGCTGTGCGAACTTTGAGACTATGAGCAGCGGAAATATCAATTCGGGCGACCTTATCGGCGCGCTTATTGCCCAAAAGGAAAATTTTGTCGAGGGTATACGCTACGCTCAGAGTAAAATAGAGGGTACTATGTCCCTTATCATACTTACAAAGGACAGCATTATTGCCGCACGCGATCAGTTCGGCAGACTGCCGATAATAATAGGAAAGCGGTGGGACGGCTACTGCCTTTCGACCGAATCGTTTGCGTTCCAGAAGCTCGGCTACGAGACTTTCAAGGAGCTTAAAGCAGGAGAGATAATAAAAATGACCTCGGAGGGCGTGGAAGTCCTTGCGGAGGGCGACCCCTCAAAAATGAAGATATGCACATTTCTTTGGACGTACTACGGCTACCCTACCGCCTGCTACGAGGGCGTGAACGTTGAGGTCATGCGTACAAGAAACGGCGAAATAATGGCTGAAAACGACATTGCTGCAGGTAAGCTCCCCGATGTTGACTATGTGTGCGGCGTTCCCGATTCGGGTACTCCACATGCTATAGGCTACGCAAACAGAAGCGGTATTCCGTTTGCGCGTCCGTTCATAAAGTATACCCCCACATGGCCGAGAAGCTTTATGCCTGCTAATCAGAGCATGAGAAACGTAGTCGCTAAAATGAAGCTTATCCCCGTTCATGAGCTTATCGAGGGCAAAAGACTGCTTTTTGTGGACGACAGCATCGTGCGCGGAACTCAGATGCGTGAAACAGTGGAGTTCCTCTACGAAAACGGCGCAAAGGAAGTTCATATGCGTTCCGCCTGTCCGCCTATCATGTACGGCTGTAAGTATCTCAATTTTTCGAGAAGCCATTCGGAGCTTGAACTTATCGCGCGTCAGATAATTGATGAGTTCGAGGGCGAGGAGGGCGTAAAATATCTTGCCGAGTACAGCGATTCAAGTACTGAGCGAGGAAAGAAAATGCGCGACGAGATATGCCGCAGATTAAAGCTTACGTCCCTTGAATTTCAGTCGCTCCCCGGCAAGGTAAAAGCGGTCGGACTTCCCGAGTGCAACCTCTGTACATACTGCTGGAGCGGACAAGAATAGTATCTACCAACCGAAAAGGAGTTTTTTATGAACAACAGTTTTTCCGAAAGCTATAAAAAGGCGGGCGTTGACGTTACTGCCGGCTACAAAGCTGTGGAGCTTATGAAGCAGCACATCGCAAGGACTACTCTCCCCGGCTGTATATCGGGTATCGGCGGTTTCGGCGGTCTTTTTGAGCTTGACATGACAGGTATCTCAAAGCCCGTACTTGTTTCGGGTACGGACGGCGTTGGTACTAAGATAAAAATTGCGTTTATTATGGACAAGCACGATACGGTCGGCATCGACTGCGTGGCTATGTGTGTGAACGACATTATCTGCTGCGGCGCAAAGCCTCAGTTCTTCCTCGATTACATTGCGTGCGGAAAGAATATTCCCGAAAAAATAGCGCAGATAGTTTCAGGCGTTGCCGAGGGCTGCGTTCAGGCAGGCTGCGCTCTTATCGGCGGTGAAACTGCCGAGCATCCCGGTCTTATGCCCGAGGACGAATACGATTTAGCAGGATTTTCCGTGGGCGTTGTCGATAAGGATAAAATATTGCAGCCCGATACTCAGAAAGCAGGGGACGTTCTTATTGCCATAAAGTCAAGCGGCGTTCACTCCAACGGCTTCTCTCTTGTAAGACGTGTGTTTGACGTAAACGAGCAGAAGCTCAACATGTATGTTGACGACCTCGGCGCAACTCTCGGCGAAACTCTGCTTACGCCTACCCGTATTTACGTTAAGGCTGTTATGAGCCTGCTTGACGCTGTTAAGGTGAAGTCGATATCGCATATCACAGGCGGCGGATTCTATGAAAATATTCCCCGTTCGCTCCCGAAGAACCTTTCCGCAAAGATCGAGAGAAACGCTGTTCAGATACTCCCGATATTCGACCTTATCGCAAGATGCGGAAATATTCCCGAGCGCGATATGTTCAACACATTTAACATGGGCGTAGGAATGATAGTTTCCGTTGACAAAAACGACGCAGACAAGGCTATAGCTGCTGTTAAGGCGGCAGGCGAGGACGCTTACGTTCTCGGCGAGCTTGTTGAATCCGAGGACGGCGTTATCATCTGCTGATGAATACTGTACTTGCCGCTGTTGCAAATACAAACTGTAGGGGACGGCGCCTTCGACGTCCCGAAATGGGGTGACGTTTACAGTCCGAAAACGGGACGTCGAGGGCGCCGTCCCCTACAAAATTACTAAAACTTTGCACATACCGACAGCGGCGAGTACAATGCTTATTATGGGGGAAAAAGCAGACCGTCTGTTTCTGTTATCTGTAACTTTTTTTAATGAAAGGAATTATTGGAGATGAAAATAGCTTTTAAAGTTTTCAGCGTTCTGCTGATAATCTGGTCGGCGGTTGAGATGATCGCCGGCGCACTTCTTATCTTTGCCACCGATAAGCTCTTTGAGCTTGCAGGCGACGCGGGTATTGCCGTAGGCTCGCTCGGAGCTGCCGGTATGCTTGTTTCCGTGGTCGGCGCAATTGTCGTTGCGGTAGCGGCTTTGATGCTTTATACGGGTATCAACGGTCTGCGCGGACGCATGGATAAATGCAAGAAATTCACTTTTGTATTTCTGATCATTTCGGCAGTCAACTTTGTTCTGTCGTTGGCTCAGGATTCAAACACAGCTTCGGCGTTTTTACAGGTACTGTTTTTCGGGGTTTACTATTTCCTCGCAAAAATGTACATGAAGTACGATGACACGTATTAAACAGGCTCTAAGATAAACCCTACGCACCCAACAGATAACAGAAACAGACGGTCTGAAAACTCACGAGGTAAGATATTATGATGTTAAAACGATTTTTGGCGGCGGCATTTTCGGTTCTTGTATGTTCATGCGCCATGACTGCTTCTGCGGACGAAAAAATTCCCCTTGACGAGAACGGCGACAAAACAGTTGACGTTTTTGACCTTGTTTGCGCAAGACAAAAGGGACAGTCCGCCGAAGAACTTCAAACGCTGAGCCGATTTCTCCTTTGCGGCGAATATGACGGCGAAAAGGATAACGGCGGTTACGACAGCGAATATACGATTGATGAAAGCTGTATACTTGAGCCTAAAGGAACTGTCCACACAGGGGACGGAACGTTTTACGGCGGCGGATATGTGGGCGGCTGTGCGATGCTTGACCCTGTTTCCACGGATTACTGGATAGTTGCCATGAATCTTGCAGACTACAATGACGCACAGCTTGCAGGGGCGTATCTGGAGGTAACAGGCGAGCTGGGTACTATAAATATGCTCGTTACCGACCTTCTCCCCGAGGGCAAAAAAGGCGACCTCGATCTTTACGTTGACGCTTTTCCGCTGATAGCTCCTGCCGAAAAAGGGCGTGTACCCGTTTCGTGGAAGATAGTTCCCCTCGATACGGCGGAAAACGCTCCCGTATGCTACAAATACAAAGAGGGTACTACGGAATTCTGGTGCGGCGTACAGGTGCGCAACCACCGTTACCCTATAACAAAGCTTGAATACCTTGACGAAAACGGCGAATTTGTTGAGATAAATCGCCGTCCCTACAATTATTTCGAGTCAATGGATATGGGAAAAGGTCCTTTTACGTTCCGCATTACCGATATTTACGGACAGGTCATTATAGACGAAAATATTCCGCTTTCGACTGACGATACGGAGATAATCCCCGGGCATGTTCAATTCCCGAAGTAAAGGAGCTGCTATGAAAGTTGAAAAAGCCGACTATGTATGGGCTGTCCTGTCATTTATAACTGTGGGAGTTTCCTTTCACTTCGGGTATCTTCTTTACGGTCTTTTGGCTATATACGGATTTATGGTACTGCTGTTCCTGTATCATGCCTTTAAGGTGAAAAAGCAGATCTCGGGGACTGAGGCGGCGTTCGGAAAAATTACCGAATACCGTACAAAAAAGGAATCCCGTACTTATTATTACCCTGTTGTTGAATTTGAAACGGCGGACGGCAGATCGGTAAGCTCGGTTTATACTTATCCCGATAAGGAGCAGAAATACGAGATAGGCGATGAGGAGCTTATCCGTTACGACCCCGACGACCCTATCTTTTTCTATTTTGCAAATCGTGAAAACGAACTTACGGATAATTATTATCGGTATATACTTTTCGGCGGAATACCTGCGTTAATCGTGCTTATTCTGATCTTTGCGCTGAGATAACGTCGGCTGTAAATTCACATAAAATTTAGACCTCTCCGTTTTTCGAGGAGGTCTGCTAAATAAGGAGCTGAAAAACTTGAAAAACATAGTTGTTCTTGTATCGGGGGGCGGTACAAATTTGCAGGCTCTTATAGACGCTGAGAAATCAGGAGATATTATCGGCGGCAAAATAACCTGCGTTATATCTTCAAACCCCAATGCCTACGCTCTCGAAAGAGCAGAAAACAACAACATACCCACAAGGATAATTCCCCGAAAGAATTATTCCGACTCAAAAGCCTACAGTATGGCTGTCCTTGCGGCTCTCGATGAGGAGCAGGCGGACCTTGTCGTACTTGCAGGCTTTATGACTATCCTCGACGAATGCGTAACGAGCAGGTACGCATATAAGATAATCAACGTTCACCCTGCGCTTATCCCGTCTTTCTGCGGAGAGGGCTATTACGGACTTAAAGTCCACGAGGCGGCTCTTGAATACGGCGTAAAGGTATCGGGAGCGACTATTCACTTCGTAAACGAAAAGGCGGACGCAGGCGCAATAATTTTGCAGGGCGTTGTTGACGTTAAAAAAGACGATACTCCCGAAGTCCTCCAAAGACGTATCATGGAAAACGTCGAATGGAAACTTCTCCCGAAAGCCGTATCACTTTTCTGTCAGGACAGAATTGAAATTATTGACGGAAAGGCTTACGTTACAGAATAATTGATCGGGGAAGAAAAATGATTACAGATATTTTTGATAACTCGTTCGGTTTCGAGGGGAAATTTTATTCCGAAATTTTCAAAACCGATATGACGCTTATGATAAACTATAAAATATGTCTTGACTACGTTCAGCAATGCGTGGACGAGTTCAACTCTCTCGACAATGAACTCGTTGAAACTATTTGCCGAGGTGCAAAAGCCTATTGTCTGGACTTTCTGAAAGAAGCAGGCGGCGATGTTTACGGAAAAATGAAAATTTCTGTAACTCCCGAAACTCCGCCGTTGGAGATGCTTAAATGCTTCAAGCCGACCGTACTTATAGTTAAAAGACCCAAAGATGAAGACAGTATCGGCTATCAGCTTGAATGCCGAACCGATTGGGACATCGAACACAGTATGGAAATCGACATACTCGATAACAAAGTAGTGTATCTCAGTTCATTCAACGGTTATTCACCATGGCGTGAATATGACACCGGTGAATACAATTATATAAATAAAATATAAAGGAGAAAATTATCATGAACAAACTTGATTTGGCTAAGGAACTCAATTCAAACGCATACCCCGGCAGAGGTATAGTTATCGGCAAGTCCGAGTGCGGAAAGTACGCCGTAACAGGCTACTTTATCATGGGCAGAAGCGAAAACAGCCGCAACCGTGTTTTCGTAGAGGACGGCGACGGTATCCGCACGCAGGCTTTCGACCCCTCGAAGCTTTCAGACCCACACCTTATCATTTACGCTCCCGTGCGTGTTCTCGGAAACAAGCTCATCGTTACGAACGGCGACCAGACCGACACTATCTACGAGCTTATGGACAAGCAGTACACATTTGAACAGTCCCTCAGAACAAGAGAGTTCGAGGACGACGCTCCCAATTATACCCCCAGAATTTCGGGTATTCTTCACTTTGAGGACGGCGGCTTCAACTATGCAATGTCCATTTTAAAGAGCGCGAACGGCAACCCCGATTCATGCCTGAGACATACTTTCACATATACGACCCCTGTTGCAGGCGAGGGACATTTCATTCACACCTATATGGGCGACGGAAATCCGCTCCCCAGCTTTGAGGGAGAGCCTAAGCTCGTTGGAATTTCGGGAAATATTGACGAGTTCACAGACATGCTCTGGAATAACCTCAACGAGGATAACAAAGTATCTCTCTTTGTACGCTTCGTGAACATTGAAACAGGCGATGTTGAGACAAGGATCGTAAACAAGAACAAGTAATGACAAAATCCCAAAAGACAAAAACAGAACTTCTGCTTACATTCAATAAACTGCTGATTTTCCCGTTGTGCATTACATATATGATCATAAATGTCATAACGATCTTAAACTATGACCCAAATCTTAACCTTTATTATAAAGTCTGGAACTTATGCAAAGATCATGACATATTGGAGCATTTCTACTTTTTTGAAAATATAGGCATGGAATTGTCTCTTTCCTGCAATAATGTAATATCGGTAATACTTACCCTTATGATGATAGCCGATATAATTTTCAGTATAAAAAACGGCAGAAAACAGATCATAAAGTGGATACTGTACGGGATAATAGCAGTTATTGTTTTATTTATCGGTTTTGTTGCCTCGCCTGAATTTTATGACAGTGTATAAGGAGGAATGAGTACAAATATGAAACGCGGCAGAATTATGTTGACTTCTGCGCTTATGTGCGCATTATGCCTTGTATCGTGCAGTAACGGTGCGGAGATTTCTTCTTCGGAAGAAGTCTCCTCCGCCGAAATTGTCACGACCGTAACAGCAGTTCAGACAACACAGGCGACAACTGAAACAGTGACAGTTCCCGTAACAACGACTGAAACGGCAAATGAAACGGCTGATATAGAAGTACCCGAAAATGCGGCATATTGTACGAAAAAGTATTATATGACCGATTCTGAAAAGCAACTCACAGTAATTAGTTTTTTTGATGAGCATGAGCATGATAATGTTATATGTAATGTGAACTGCAATTTGCATGACAATATATTCAAAACTATGCGGTACGTCTATGAATACAATGACGACAATACGATCGGTTCAAAAAAGCTTATTTCCGAGAACGGAATGTCAAGTACGAATGAATATGAATACAATGACGACGGCACGTTGAAGCAGATCTCGTATTTCAGCGAGGGCGGAGACATTGTAAAGACAGAACGTTATGAGTTCAACGAGGACGGCAGTATCAGGCAGAAAAGTACGTTTAAACCCGATGAAAGCGAACCGTGTAATACGGAGACCCACGAATATACGCACGATGAAAACGGCAGAATAACAAGGGATATAATTACAAAGGCGGATAATTTATCGCCTCATGATTATGAAGAAACTGAAACGCTTGATTATACCTATGACGAAAACGGCAATATACTGACAGAACATTCAGTCCGCAAAGGAGTTTATCATACGCTTGCAACAGATGTAGATGAAGATAACATGACCGTTTATGCCTACAATTCAGAAAATCAGCGTATATCGGCTGAAATTACTGATAAAAACGGTTATGTGTATGTATTGGATTATGAATATTATAAATCTGAAAATTCAAGATATAGGTGAATGGCTTTATACTTACGAATATGAGTATGAGGAATTATGATAGTTTCTTTTGATTTGGACGAAACGATTTTTATAAATTCTGAAAAAGTTCCGGCGGAAACCGAACTCCTTTTTCTGCTGAACAGGCTCTAAGAAAAAATAAGGTGATATAGATGAAAGAATATATAAATATAAACAGGTTTGATGACTGTATTGACCTTGCATTCTATATTGATATGGAAAAGGTTATGTCAGTCGGCAGAAAACTTGAGGAAATCAATGAAAATGCGTACATGAACGGTGAAAACTGGGGAATACTGCTCGATTTCTATATCGAGAAGAATGCTCCCGAATTGATCGATACGTATGAGCCTGACCCCGAAGCCGGTATGTATGCGGCGATGTTTGAAAATTCTTCGGAGGGAGAAAAAGCGGCGCAGGCTATGGCGGATATTATAATCTCACTTGTTGAGGACGAGAATAAGCTTATTGATTTTGTAAGCGAGTTCGGCGATGAAATAGAGTGGGATTAATAAAAAAATTATGGAATTATAAACATGATTATATGGAATTTTTTTAAGAAATGCAGATTTGTAATTCCGGCGGTTTTGTGCATGGCGGCGGTAAGCTGCGGTCATGATGAATTTGCCGACGATGTTTCCGAAACAGTCGAAAATACATCGTCTGTTTCGGAAGTTGAAACTTCCGCGGAAAACATTGATAAATCTGCCGATGCTTCCGAAATACCTGATGGCGCAGCGTATAAATGCACCGAATACCTGATTTATGGAGACGAATCTATACTGAACAACATCAGATATTGCGACGAATATGGAAATGAGATACGCACTATTTCTTATTTGGACGATGAAATATTGGCTGTTGCGGATTTTGAAAGCGAATATGACGGCAATGGTCGGATCGTCTCGGTCAGAGGAAAAATGAAAGGTTTCCCTGACACTTTCAAGGAATCTTTCGATTCTTCAACTTTAGAGAAATATGTAGAGTCCTCTGAATTGGAATCGCTCGTTGAGATTGAGTATTATGAGAATGGTGAAGCGAAAACGATGAATTCCTATGTAGGCGATGAGGTCAGTACAACTGAATGGACGTATGAATATGATGAGCAGGGCAGACCTGTCGTCAAATATGAATACTGGGACGGCAGCGACGAATTATTCAGCACGACATATATAACCTATGATGAAAACGGCAATTTATCTAAAGTAAAAGTTAATTATAAAGGTAAAACGGAAATGGAAAATACCTATCAATATGACGAAAAAGGTCGTGTTGTAAAGGATGAAAGCAGTATGGCGAAATCTTTGTTCTTTACGAAATATGAATACGAGGACTACAAAGACTTTACTATAACAAGACCCGGCGGTCTTGTATATTAAATTAAATTAAAGGAGGACATTATTATGTCAAATGAAATGCAGTTAAAGTATGGTTGCAACCCCAATCAGAAGCCGTCGAGGGTTTACATGGCGGACGGCAGCGAACTTCCTATAGAGGTTCTCTGCGGCAAGCCCGGCTATATCAATCTTCTTGACGCGCTCAACGGCTGGCAGCTTGTCAAGGAGCTTAAAGCGGCTACGGGAGTATGCGCGGCAACATCGTTCAAGCACGTTTCACCTGCGGGCGCGGCTATCGGCAGACCGCTTTCCGACGACCTGAAAAAAATCTACTGGGTAGACGATTTAGGCGAGCTTACGCCCCTTGCAAGCGCATATGCAAGAGCGAGAGGAGCGGACAGAATGTCATCTTACGGCGACTTTATCGCGCTTTCCGACAAGGTTGACGTATGCACGGCAAAGATGATTCAGCGCGAGGTATCGGACGGCGTTATCGCTCCCGACTACGACCCCGAGGCTCTGGAAATTCTCAGATCAAAGAGAAAAGGCACGTACTGCATTCTTAAAATAGACGAGAACTACAAGCCTGCTCCTATCGAGACAAAGCAGGTTTACGGCGTATCGTTCGAGCAGGGCAGAAACGAGCTTGACATAAACCGAGAGCTGCTTGCAAACGTTGTTACCGAAAACAAGGATATTCCCGATGATAAAAAGGACGATCTGCTTATTTCGCTTATCACGTTGAAGTACACGCAGTCCAATTCCGTTTGCTACGTCAAGGACGGTCAGGCTATCGGTATCGGAGCAGGTCAGCAGTCGAGAATACACTGCACACGCCTTGCAGGACAGAAAGCCGATAACTGGTGGCTGAGACAGTCTCCGCAGGTTATGGGACTTCAGTTTGTTGACGGAATCCGCCGCGCAGACCGTGACAACGCTATTGACGTTTACATGGGCGACGAGTACGAGGACGTTCTCCGTGAGGGCGAATGGCAGAGAATTTTCAAGGTGAAGCCTGCCGTTTTCACTGTCGAGGAGAAAAAGGCATGGCTTGCCAAGAATACGGGCGTATGTCTCGGTTCGGACGCTTTCTTCCCGTTCGGCGACAATATCGAGCGAGCTAAGAAGTCGGGCGTTGAGTATATCGCGGAACCCGGCGGCTCTATTCGTGACGATAACGTTATCGAGACCTGCAACAAGTACAACATCGCTATGGCGTTTACGGGTATCAGACTTTTCCACCACTGATTTATGAAAGTGGGAAAAATATGAAGGCGGAAAAAGAAAAGAAAGTCAGAAAACATATTGCTTTAAAAGTTATTGCAGTAATTTTGGGACTGTGGGTTATGCTTGCTGTAACAGACTTAATAAGGTTTGCATCGTCGGACGGTTATATTGAGCCGCTTATAACTCACACTCACATGGCTTGCGGTTGCGGTGAATCACGTAGTGAATGCGGTATCGGATATAGTTTTGACTATGGTTATATTCTTGACCTTGACAACAGTTCATGGAAATATGACAAGGAAAAACCTGATTTTGGAAGTTTCTCGGTTTTCGGCATGACTTTATATACAAGGGAGTAAATAATGTCTTTAAAAAACAAATGGAATATATCCGTTTCTGCGATTATTGCAACAGTACTTCCGATAATTTATGTAATTCTGAGTTTTATAAATATTTACAACGTGGATATATCTACAACGATTTTTCACGAAACATATGAATTCTGGAAAGACACAACATATTTTTACCCAATACACTCCAGTATGCTTGAAAGTTATATTTGCTCGATAATATTTATCTTGCCATATATCATAGTTTGCATGATAAGTATTTTTTCGGAAAAGCTGAAAGGCAAAAAGAAACTGATATATTCTGCAATTGGTTTTCTGATATTTCTGTTTATTAATTATATACAAATGGACGAAATTTATCAAGAAACCAGTTCTGATAACTTTATGATGATTGGACTTGTTTCAAGATTGCAGAATATCTTGATGTTGCTTAATATAATATCATTTTTACTTGTATGCTGTACGGCTTTCGTTGAAATGCGTACATCAAATGAAGCTAAAAAAATTATAACAGGAGAAAATGAATAGGTGGTGATAAAATGCAGGCAGGCTGTTTAGGGTCTCTTGCTGTGATCGTTATGTCAGTTATTGCTGTAGTTGCTGTATGCGTTGCAGGTAAAAAAACAAATTTATTATGATGTGATAAAAGGAGTGCGGAGTTACAGGGGTGTAAAATCCGCACTTCCTGAAAAAATTTCACGGAGGGGTTATTTTGAATAAATTAAAATTATCGGCATTTTTTCTTGCTATGATGTTTTTGTCATCATGTTCATATATGAATGATGACGGCACGTTGAAATCGGCAAAAAGCTATGAAACTGTTGAACTCAACAATTTTTCTTTTGAATTGCGTGACGGTTTTGATAAAGAAGAAAGTTCTTTTGACAACACCATGAAACTGACATTCAAAAATGACATGGAATTTAACGTTATGTCTGATTATGATTGCAAAGTATGCGCTCCCGAAGTGCTAAATCAGGTCTTTGAGAAAAGTTGTTTACCTAATGAATTAATAAGTACAGAGGTTTTAAATATTGCAGACAAGGAAGTATCGGTTATACATACGACTGATAAAAACGGGAAATATGATTATTTAAAATATACTTATATGACCGACGCAAGTTCTTTTAGTATTTTTTCTGAATATGAACCGAAAGACAAAGAACTTTGTGACGCTCTTGCTATGGAGATAATGGAAAGTCTGAATTATATCGGTCATAGTGAAACAAGTACAGAGAATGAGTTTATATCCGTTGAACCCGAAGATATATGGTTCTGCAAAAGCGACGAAAGTTCCGTATCGTGCATATCTGCTTATGCGGAAAATATATCGCAGTATTTAAGCGGCTGCACGATTGAAGTCATGACAACCGGTGAATTTGATACGGCGGAAGAATATGCTGAACATGAGTACATGAAAAATGTTGAAGATACAGAGTATATTCAGCAACCTTATGAAACGGAATTTTACGGAAAAAAAGCGTATTTGCAGGAGTATAAGAAAGATGATACAGATATTTCCGTATATTTCATTGAGCATGACGGAATAATATACCGCATTTGTACCGATATTTATGAGGCTGACGGAAGCGAAGATGTAAGAGACAGTATTGACAGAATGCTTGAAAAAGTTACTTTTAAACCTGTTTCCGCTGAACGATGCAGGGAAATAAAAAAATTGACTGTATCTGATTATACAAGTCCGAATTTCAGATATTCCATAAGTGATTTTTATGAAGCGCCTGATGAATATGCAAGTCAGAGTTATTTTGTGAGCAGTACAGGAAACACCATTGAAATTCAAGAAGTTGAACGTGATACTCTTGAACATCATTACGACTTTTATGATTATGATATTGCGCAGGCAGGCGGATATGAAACCATTCAGGCAGGCGACAATACAATTACTGCTGTTAAAAATACCTATTCAGGCGGCGGTGGCGAGTATACGCAATATGTCTATATGGACGAGCAAAATGCCCTTATTATAAGCATAAATACTGATTTGGGCGATAGTTCCGATGTTATAAGAAAAAACAAGCGTATAATGGATTTTTTCGCATCTATTGAGAGTAAATAAAATAACACTGATAATTGAGATATAGGGGTTATAAGGGGGATTTTTCAGAAATGAAGCGTAACGGGAGATTTGTTAAACACGGTAAAGTATTGGTTTGTTTGTCTCTTATGGTATTATGCCTGTGTGGCTGCGGAGATAAAGTTCCCGAAGACAGCAACGAATATCGGCTTGAACGTTTCAGCTTTTCCGTTCCCGAATGGCTTTATCAGGGTGAACACAGCAAATCTGAATCTGATGAAAAAATTAATTATTATGAGTTTTGGGATTCAAATTCATCTGTTCGTTTGTCGGTAGGCGATATGTATAATAACACCGAGCCCGAGGCTTTTATGGATAATGAAAGTGCCATTAACGGCTTTCCGTGGGATTATATTGAAGATTGTCCCTATACTTCCGCTCAGACGCCAATAAAATTTTACAATGGAAAAGACGGTATAGAAGCGTATGTTTTTTCAGATACATACTTTATGTTCATTGAAGCTTCATTTGACAGTTCCGATAAGTCAACCGCCGAAAAAGCGATAAAGGAAATAGCTGAAACGGCGTATTACTGCGGAGAAGTACATCTTACCGACAAACCGCAGAAGTATAAAAACAAGTTCTTTTCAATTGAATATGAGCCGAAATTTTATCTTGCTGAAAATCAGACTAAAAGGGACGAAGATTTATATTTTTATGATATTCTTACAGAAGACGGCGTAGATATGCGTACAGAAAGCGGTTATAAGTACGATTCTGATATGGAAAACTGCGAGAAATGCGTATTTATGTCATACGGTCAGGCAGAAACGGTCATGAAGTCCACGCTTGATTTGTCCGTGTGCGTATTCAGCCACGATTATTATGAGCATTGCGGAGTAGCCGTTGCCGACGACTATAACGAGATGAATGAGTTTGAGAGTTATGATGATCTTGAAATGTCGGAATCTTATTTCGGAGATTATCCGTCTTATGAGAATAACTGTATTTATAAAGGCGACCAGAAGCTTACCTGTGTTTATTTTGATAAGGGCGATCATATGTACAGAATAGAATACAGCTATCCTCTTGACGATGTACAGGCGGAGAACGATATACACGAGCTTCTTGACGGCATAACAATAAAATAAGGGGGATTTTAAAAATGGAACGAGATAGAGCGTTAAAGATAATGAATATAACGGCAGCCGTACTTTTCGGATTGACCGTTTTGCTGCATCTTTTTGTAACTGCCTATCCGAGGGGAGTTATGCAGTTATTTATGCAAAAATCGGATATTGAACTTTCAACGGCAGCTATTGTACATATGCTTTTGGGCGCAGTAAAGCCGCTGATATTTACGGCGGTCGGCGTAATAGGCTTCACAAGGAAGAATATGTCGTATAAACAGAGTATGGCAACTGCGGTCGGAAGCGGCATTTTGTGGCTGTTTCCGCCTGCCTCTTTAAAGGTGTACTTTACGAGTGCTTTTGCCCGTATGGTCGGAGCGGAAGAGCTTGCGAATATAAGCGCGCTGAATAGTGCGGTTGCTATGTTCGGATTTATGAGCAGTATCGGAATGCTTCTTATCTTCGGTTCAGCCGTTGCGGAGGCGTATGCGGCGAAAAAGGGTATTGCCAACGAATAACACGGCATATGCAATATCGCTTAAATCGTTGATAGTGGATTTTCAGGAGGGATTTTTATGGGCGATTTTATAAAAAAGATGTACCGCATTTCTTTTTTGGGGTTGGTAATATATATATTACTGGGAGCGGCGGTATCGTTTATCTGTGCGGCAATAGCTATGAAAGAAAGCGGATTTGAACCGACAAAATTTTTTTACACAGTTTTTATACAGCTTATGGACTACACAGAAAAAATTTATGCGGTGGTAATTGTGGCTGTCGCTCTTTTTTCAAAGAAAAAAAGTGCAGTCCGACCTTTGGTACTTTTGATAGTTTTTGCGGTTTGCAAGATTTTCGGACATTCGGTAAGCTTATTGTTCGCAAGATTTACGGCTAATTTTATGGGATATTACGTCATTGAATGGATTTCGTATTACAATAAAATAATAGTGTATGAAAAGATGTTCAGTAATTTGATATCCTTTATATACAGCGTTTCGTCCATGCTGCTTGTCATGACTCTTGCTGTGGAGCTTGCAGCAGAAATAAAAAAATCCGCCGAACAGATTCGCAGGATAGTCCGTTTGCTGCTGATAATTGCCCTGAGCGTTGCGTCTGTCGGACTTCTTATCTGCATTGTAATGATATTACGCAATTCGGCAAGTAATATCAATTCGGGACTTGTATATCACACAGACAAAGATGTATTCGTGTCAATTATGAATGTTTCGATAACCTTTGTTCCTGTTATTTTGCTTGCGCTTTTCGGCTTGTACAGCAAAAAAATGCACAGCTCCGCCGGAATGAGATATTTCATTATTCCCCCTGCGGTCATGATTTTACAGAAATTGTTATTATTGGAAGACTATATGATTTGTTCGATGCTGAATATTTCTCCATATACTTATTTTAATCAGGTTTTTATATCTTTTGCAGATTATTCCGTATTGATAGTTGCCACAGCATTTGGCATGGCGTTCTCCGCAATGAATTTTGAAAAAACGGGAGTTCAATATGAAAAAACATAAATTTTTAAAGATCGCCGTTATTTCTGTGGCGGCTGTAATTTCATTGTATGGGATAATTTTCGGTATTGACCTTGTACGTTTTGTGACGTCAGGTGACGAGCATATTGCACCCGTTGTATGCCTTACCTCATACAGTTGTAAATGCGGCGAATCAAAAGGGGAGGAGGGAATTTTTTACGGCTATCACTATTCTTACAGATACGTTGAAAACATCAAAAACGACAAACCGTCCTCAAAATACTTTGAGTTTTAGAGCCTGTTTAGTATCTCGGCGTGTGCGGATTTTTGAGCATAAATTTGCCGAGTACAAGGCGAAAAAGCGAAAGCATACTTGATGTATGGTGAGCTTTTTCAACGCAGTAATCGGCAAATTTTGCCGAAAAGACGTGCGCGAAGAGATATTAAACAGGCTCTTAGGGATAACCCTTTACAAAGAGGAGTTTTGAGCAAGGTTGGGGGGGAATTAAAATGAAATATTTAAAATCGGCATTGTTCATACTTCTTGCAGGAACGCTGCTCTGCGGCTGCGGAGACAAAGCTTCCGACGATACGGACATATCCGACGGTTCGAGCGCGGCGATGTCGGATACCTCCGATTACAATTTCTTTGAAATGGCGGACGGCTTGTTCAGTTTCGGAACGCCGCCCTATCTGGCTTTCAGAGAAGACGACAGCGTAAACGATTACGAGTATTCCTTTACCACGGGAAAGGAAAACAGCCTTATCGGAGTTATGAGCGTTTCGGGTTATCACCAGACCGCCAAAGGCTTCGGCGAGGGTACGCTTTCCGACTATGAAAAGGTGTACAGCGACGTAAAGGGCGAGAGCATTACGGTCGGGGACGTTCCTGCCTATCAAATCACGGCGAACAGCGACAAGATAAGCTACAGATCAATTATGCTGCAATACGGAAACGGCGATCTGTTTGTGGTCAATATGACCGATAACAAAGGAAAAAATGATGCGGAAAAGGCCGCCGCCGAGCTTTGCAGTACGATAAAATACAAGGGCGAACCGCTGAAAAGCTCCCCCGAGACTTTTGAAAACGATTACTTTTCGATAACCGTGTCCGAGAAGTGGTATTTCAAGTCCAAGGACAGCGAGGGAGTTACCGTTTGCCTTAATTTGCAGGAAAGTATCGAGGATATGGGGTATTCCTTTTCACTGAAAGCTCTGCCCAATGGGGGAGATATAACTTTGCTTGCAAACGAACGTTTCGGCGAACTGTCGGAAAGCGGCGAATGCAGAGTCGAAAAATCGGAATTTCTCGGCTCGGGGGCGCAGTCGGTATTCTCCGAAAAACAGCTCGGCGATATAACTCTGCAAAGGGAACATCGCTATTTTAAGGCGAACGGTACGTGCTATGAGGCGATACTGCTGTGTACGGATTCAAACAAGGAGCAGTTCGATAAGGATATTCAGACGATAACGGAAAGCCTTACGTTCCGTTAAGAGATCGGCTGTATTATTGTTCCTGCAATTTTTTATTGCTCATTCAATTTTCCCGATGTAGGGACACAGCACAACGGCAAACCGCTCTCAAAATAATAATTAAACGAAAATTTATCCGCGTCTGTTGCAATTATTAGCTTAATATGGTATAATAATAAAAAACAAACTGTATTATCAGGAGGAAGAAAAAATGAAGAACGTTTTGGTAGTCGGCGGCGGCGGACGAGAACACGCCATAATAATGAAGCTGGCTGAAAGCAAGCATGTGGGCAAGCTTTACTGTACTCCCGGAAACGGCGGTATATCCAAGTATGCAGAGTGCTTTAATGTATCGGCGACAGATATTGAGGGCGTAGTGGCTCTTGCAAAAAAAATAAATCCCGATATGGTAGTGGTAGCTCCAGACGATCCGCTTGTTCTGGGAATGGTTGACGCTTTGCAGGCAGAGGGCTTCATGACGTTCGGACCAAAGGCGAATGCGGCGGTTATCGAGGGTTCTAAGGTGTTTTCCAAGGAGCTTATGAAGAAGTATAACATTCCCACGGCTTTTTACGAGGTTTTCACCGAGAGCGACAAGGCGATAGCTTATCTTAAAGAGCAGAACAGCTACCCTGCCGTTATCAAGGCGGACGGTCTTGCGCTGGGCAAGGGCGTTATCATCGCGCAGAATGAGGAGGAGGCTGTTCAGGCTGTCCACGACATGATAGACGGTCTGAAATTCGGCAAAAGCTCCGCGCGTATCGTGATAGAGGAGTACCTTACAGGTCCCGAGGTCTCCGTACTGAGCTTTACGGACGGCAAGACGCTTGTCCCCATGATCTCGTCAATGGATCATAAGCGCGCACTGGACGGCGACAAGGGACTTAACACGGGCGGTATGGGAACTATCTCGCCGAACCCCTGCTATACCGAGGAAATTGCAAAGGAATGTATGGAGAAGATATTCCTCCCCACCATGAATGCCATGAATGCCGAGGGACGTACATTTGAAGGCTGTCTTTATTTCGGACTTATGATAACTCCCAACGGACCGAAGGTCATCGAGTACAACTGTCGTTTCGGCGATCCCGAAACGCAGGTCGTTCTTCCTATGCTCGATGCAGACCTTTACGAAATTTTCGAGGCTGTTTACAACCATGAGCTTGACAAGGTAGATATAAAGTGGCACAGCGGCGCATGCGCATGCGTTGTAATGGCAAGCGGCGGTTATCCCGAGAGCTATCCCAAGGGTATCGTTATGAACGGCTTTGACGATAAGGGACAGGTCGAGGGCTGTTTTGTGTATCATGCAGGAACTAAGCTCGGCGAAAACGGCGAATTTCTCACAAACGGCGGACGTGTTATCGGCGTGACGGCAAAGGGCGGCGATCTCCGTGAAGCTCTCGATACGGCGTATAAGGGCGTTTCAAAAATAAGCTTTGACGGCGCGCATTACCGTAAGGATATTGGCGGTAAGGCTTTGAAAATCATAGGTTAATTTATCAGGAAACTTTGATTCGCTTTGTTGTTGTCCCCCTTGATAAGGTTTACAAAAAATTAACAATTTTTTCTGCACAAAAATAAATTCTCGTTCGTTGAATTATACAAGAGAGCGATCTCGACTATAATTACGGAGGGGAATCATATGAAAAAATTTATAATGACGGCAATCTTGTCTGCGGCTGTAATGTCATTGACCTCGTGCAGCTTTAATATGAAAACGCAGGGTGAATTTGGCAATGCCGATGTAGACGGAGACGGCGAAATGACTTCCAATGACTTGGATGAATTCGGGAATTATCTTATGGGAACGTATTCCGAGGAGGAGTATTCGCTGATAAACGACTATGACCTTGCAGGAAGATTCGACCTTAATTTGGACGGTTCGGCAGACGTTTTCGACATGGTGCTTATGCGGCAGGCTGCCGTATCGGGCGAAAACCGTGAGACAGTCTCATGGAGCGTTGACGATGTGCCGCTCGCAGACAGTTTTGACAAGATACTGAACGACGAGTACGTGATAACTTCTACCGAGGAGCTTTCGGAGCTGACGGAGAGCCTTTACAGCGGCACTGAAAAGGACGGTATATGGGCGAATTACGATGAAGCTTTTTTTGCGGATAAAAGTCTGCTTATCAAGCCGATAATGCAGAGCTTTTACAGTTCAGATAAGGTAATTTACAATATTTCCTCCGTTTACTATGAGGGGGACGATATTGTGATACACTGCAACGAAAATTACGATACCAAGACCGACTATACGGGCGAACAGCTTGTAAATACGCCGCTTTTGGCGCAGGTGAGCGTTCCGAAAGACAGAAACGGAATGACGCCTCGCTGGGAAATAAAAAAGTTGAATTACGACCGTTTGATCGACTTTATATTAGAGGAAGGCAAAAACGATCAGCCTGAAATAGACGAATACGACACCTTTGACTTCACCTCGCCCGACGGCAGTCAGACGTTTTCAGTCAGTCAGGAGGTAACGAAATATCCCGATAAGGACTGTGAAACTACCTTGCGGTTCTGCTCCGTTTTTAAAGGTACAAACGAGCTTGAAAAGGTGCGGATATGCGTTCCCGACGAAATATACCGACCGTTTTCGGACGAGAAAAACTATGAGGTCATATGGGGCGAAAACGGCGTGACTTTCAAATTCACAGCCGATAAGGAGTATTCGTACACCTTTGACTACGTGGATAAATCTCCGCGGACGCAGACAGTTACCGTAGATCACACGGGAAAGGTCTATCCCGGAATATCTTCTGTTGACGTTATCGGCGACTATGCAGGGGATATGCAGCGTGTCGGAGTTGTTATAGTACGGGCGGCTTATGACGAAGTTCCACGGGACAGAGGATATAACATATTCGGCTCGCCCATAGGCTTCGACATTGCCGACGATGTGGAAGATCCGACGGCTGTTCTGCACTATGACGAAAGCCTGCTGAAAGGTTCGGAAGAAAATCTGAGACTTTTCGGATACGCTCCCAAGGTCGATAAATTCACACATTACAACATACCTATTGACACGGAAAACAATACCGTCACTATGCCGGCGCATAACGGTATTTATTTCCTCGCCGAGGTACAATAGAGGTACAATGAAGGAGTAAATTATGCAGCAGGAAAAGCTGACTAAAGGAATATTTTTCGGACTTGTAGGCAATCTGCTATTCGTAGCCTTTGGCTTGATATGTCTGTTTTATTACTATACCTACGCAAGCGAAAGCATTTTTTCAAAGGTTATCGAGGTCATAGCGTACTGCACGGAATTTATGGGTTTCGGACTGCTTTTGTATTCGGACTGGCTGCTTATCAAGAGCATTCGCCTTAGACGGCTGCTGAAAGTCAGTTTTTCCGTTTACATAGTCCTTGAAGCCGTGATGATGATACTGGAACTGAACGCTTACAGGATAGAAGCGTATGAGCCGTATTCGCTTGCCCTTGCGATGATACATGCGGTCGTATCGGGCATGGTGTGCTTTGCCTTTTTGCAGCTCGACCCCGACAATGTAAAGTGGGAGGTTGCCATAGGAGCGTGTTTTACGCTTATTATAGCGGGAATGCTCGGAAATATTTTAGGCGTGCGAATATATTTCAGTATTATAACGAATGCGGTCGGCTTTTCGGTGCTTTTCGCCGCTATGAAATTTTTCCGTGACCGAGGGCAGATAGAAATAGACTGCTACGGCGACAGGGCGAATGCGGCGGAATTTTCAAGCAGTACCCTTTTCGCTGAAATGAAAGATGACGAGAAGATCTCGGAAACTGATACGCCCGAGAGTGAAAATATCGAAAAAGAATAAGCTTAAAATAATATTAAATTATCCGTTTGCTTTGGAAACAAAGCAGACGGATTTTTTGTAATTATATATAGTTTTGCATGTTGATAATTGTACATAACGCCGAAATTTAAAATTATTTTTCAATAATCAATGGTTTTTCGTTGAAAAAACCGCCATTCCGACCCCTTTATGAGAGGCGAATTAAATAGACCTCCTCGGGAACTGGGAAGTGCTGTATGGCGTAGGATTTTTGGTGCTGTGCAAAGTCAGGTTTCCGCAGGAATACTGTATGTATTGCAAGGAAAGCTGGCAAAGCACAGCGCCAAAAAGACAAGTCAGACTGTGCTTTTCAGTTTCCGAGGAGGTCTAACATAAACTCTCGGAAAGGAGATGCAAAATGTCCGAAAAAATCACAGAACAAAGGAGGGATAAATTCTGCTGCTATTATGTGACGCTCGGAGATCCCGAGGAGGCTGCCGTCAGAGCAGGCTGGCAAGGGGCGGCAGCGTTGACGGAAGCGGCGAAATGCCTGAAAGACCGGCAATGCCGCAAAACCATATCGGAACTGAAAACGCTTTTTGCCGATACCTCGTCAGTCAAAGCAGGGCTGAGACGGCTTGCTTTCGGAAGCTGTAAGGACGCCGTTACCCTCGCATTTTCAGACGAACTGCCGCCGCAAGGGGTCATAGAAAAGCTCGACCTGTTCAACGTTTCCGAAATAAAGCGAGACAGGGGCGGCGGCGTGGAAATAAAGCTTTTCGACAGGCTGAAGGCTCTTGAAAAGCTTTATGAGCTTGAAACGGCGCAGGACGGCAAAAATATGGCGGCAGGACTTATCGAAGCCCTTACAGCCTCGGCAGGTGCGGAAAATCATGACGATTAAGCGGCTTTCGGACAAGCAGCGGCTGACCTTAAACTGGTGGCTGAATCCGAAATTTTCCCGATATGACGCTATTATCTGCGACGGAGCTGTGAGAAGCGGCAAAACCATGTCAATGTCTCTCGGCTTCGTTATATGGGCGGTCAGCAGTTTTGACGGCGGAGCGTTTGCTATATGCGGCAAGACGGTGACTTCGCTCAGGCGAAACGTTGTAACGCCGCTTTTGCCTGTTCTTCGGGACATCGGTATGATATGCGAAGTAAAGGTCAGCCGCAGCTATATGGACGTTTCCTACTGCGGCAGAAAAAACCGATTTTACTTCTTCGGCGGACGTGACGAAGGCTCGGCGGCTCTGATACAGGGCGTTACTCTTTGCGGAGTATTTCTTGACGAAGCGGCTCTTATGCCTCGTTCTTTCGTGGAACAGGCGTTAGCGAGATGCTCGGTAAACGGCTCGAAAATGTGGTTCAACTGCAATCCCGACAACCCCTCCCACTGGTTCTACAATGAATGGATCAGAAAGGCGGAAAGCAAAAATGCGTTGTATCTCCATTTTACAATGGACGACAATCCGTCTTTGTCGGAAGAACTGAAAAACCGCTATAAAAGGCTGTATTCGGGGGCATTCTACGATCGCTTCGTACTGGGAAAATGGACGGCGTCCGAGGGTGCGGTCTATCCTATGTTCGACCCGAAAAAGCACGTTTTCGACCATGAACCGCAGTGCGAAAGGTATATCGTTTCCTGCGACTACGGAACGGTGAACCCTACCTCTATAGGACTTTGGGGATATTCGGGCGGAATATGGTACAGGCTTCGGGAGTACTACTACGCTTCAAAAAAGGAGGGTATCTGCCGCACCGACGAGGAGCATTACGCCGCATTGGAGGAGCTTGTCGGAGATAAAAACGTTGAAAAGGTCATAATAGACCCCTCGGCGGCAAGCTTTATCGAGTGCATCAAACGTCACGGAAGATTTCGCACGGTCAAGGCTGACAACGACGTTGTGACGGGAATAAGACGGGTAAGCGCAGTTCTGAAAGAAGGCAAGCTTATGTTTCACAGTTCGTGCCGAAGCATTATCAGGGAGTTTTCCCTGTACCGCTGGGCGAACAAAACGGGTACGGACGCTCCGATAAAGGATAACGACCATGCTATGGACGATATGCGTTATTTTGTGTCGGAGGTGTTTAAATCGGTCGATGACGGCTTCTTTGCGCTTTCGGTAGACCGATCATCGGCAGTTTAACTGATAGCCTTTAGCCGTTAGCCATTAGCTTACGGCGGACAGATTTAAAGAATATACGCTATTTTAAATAACGTGAGCAAAGCGAACACATTAGCTAAAAGCTAATAGCTAATAGCTAATAGCTTACGGCTTAACTGTGCAAGCTGCTGTACAATGCTCATTTATAGTAAGGAGGTCATATGAAAATATTCAAAAAGAGAACGCCGAGGGCTGCTCCCGAGCTTTTGCAGGCGGAGCGAGAGTCCGACCCGATAATGACCCTGCCTGCAAGTTCGGCAGGCTTTGAAAAGGAGCTTTTCGACAGGCTCAGGTACGCCGTCCCTGTCATTGACGCGGCTATAATGAAAATAGTCCGTCTTACGGGAGGGTTCAGGCTCGTAAGCTCCGAAAAAAGGCATCAGGGGGAGCTTGACGGCTTTTGCGGAAACGTTCCCGTGGGACTTCACGGAAGATCCATAAACTGCTTTGCGGACAGCTTTCTTGACAGCCTGCTCACATACGGGAGCGCAGTCGGGGAGATAGTTCTCAACGAGAGCGAACGTACAATAGCAGGTCTTTGGAACGGCGACAGCACAAAGGTCGTTGTAAGTCAGGGCGGTACGCCGTTTGACCGCCGATATTCTGTCAGATGCGCGGACGGCTCGTACAAGGCGGTAAAACGTCCCGAACGCATCGTTTATGCGGCTCTTACGGGCGGTAATTCGCTTCTCAGGGGACTGCCTGCGCTGAGCAGCATACTTATGAGGATATATCAGTGTATCGGGCAGAATTTCGACCGCGCAGGAAACGTCCGCTACGCCGTGACGTACAAGCCTGCCGATTCCTCGGGGGATATTTCCTGTACAAAGGAACGCGCAATGCAGATAGCGAGAGAGTGGGCGGACGGCATGAATTCCGCAAAATACGGGCAGGTCAAGGACTTCATAGCAGTCGGGGACGTCGATATAAAGGTCATAGGCGCGGAAAATCAGCTTTTCGATACGGAAATACCCGTTCGTCAGCTTTTGGAGCAGATAGTAGCCAAGCTTTCGATACCGCCGTTTCTTTTGGGACTTACGTGGAGTTCTACGGAACGCATGTCATCACAGCAGGCGGATATACTCACCTCGGAGCTGGAATATTACCGTCGGCTTATGTCGCCCGTTCTGCGAGATATAGGGAACGCATTTCTCAGGTCGAGAGGATATTCGGGGGAATGCTCCGTAGAATGGGATAACATCAATTTACAGGACGAATCGGTTCTTGCGCAGACGCGTCTTAATAACGCGAGAGCAGCGGAGATCGAAGCCAAGTTAAATTCAAATTTAAGTTTAAACGATTAATTTATGGAGGTAAAATTTATGTATAACGAGATAAAACTTGAAAAGGGAATGTACAATCTCAGCGGAAAGAGCTTTACGGCGGCGTTGGAGGAGCTTGACCCCTCTGCCGCATATATAGGCACGGAGCTGGAGTCTCTGGACGCTTTCGAGAGACAGCTCAAGCGTTACAATATCAGAATAAGCGGCACGGACTGCGACTGCGTGGAGAAGTTCTTCACCTCGACCGATACGGCGGTGCTTTTCCCCGAGTACGTCAAGAGATGTATCGCAAAGGGCTTTGACGGCACTGTGCTTTCCTCCGTAACGGCTGTAAAGACCGTATGTGAAAGCGGTCAGTACCTCGGCTGCGTAATGGACGATTCTGCGGAGTACGTTACTACGGCGCAGTCCGTACAGCTCCCGTCCGCAACGGTCAAGGAGGGCAGCAAGGCGGTAGTTCTTGAAAAGTTCGGCAGACTTATCAACGCTTCTTACGAAGCCGTAAGAAAGCAGCGACTTGATGTTTTCGGCGTAATGCTCAGAGGTATCGGCGTAAAGCTTGCTGTTTCGGTAGTTAAAAAGGCAATGTCTGTGCTTGCGGCGGACGCGGCGGCAGTTACCGCTTCTTCGCTCAGCTATGCCGCCCTTGCGGAGCTTTACGGCAAGTTCGACTGCTTCGATATGACGACCGTCATTGCCAACCCTGCCGACGCTTCAAAGATAGCGGCAATGGAGCAGCTTTCGGATACGAAAATTTCGGCGGACGGCAAAATGATACTTCCTTTCGGCTCTGAGCTTATCAAGACTTCGTCCGTTCCCGCAAATACCGTTATAGGTATCGACAGAAACTTCGCTTTGGAGTTTATCACAAGCTCGGGACTTGTTATGGAGACCGATAAGCTCATCGACCGTCAGCTCGACCAGATAACCGTTTCCATTACCTGCGGATTCAGGAAGATCACACCTGAAGCCGTCAAGAAGATTACTATTAACTGATGTTTGCATGAAAAAGCTCTAAGGGAATGCCCTCTTTTGCAGGGCGTTCCCTCTTTAAAGGAGGTCAATATGGAAAAAGAAATACTTGAAAAGATAAATAAATTCACACGGAGAGAATTTTCCGAGGACGAGCTTTATGTATTTTCGGTAATACTTTGCGATAATGAGATCGACCGTGACAGAGAACGTTTCTCGGACAATGCGCTAAATACGCTGAAAACCCTGTTTATAGGGAAAACGGGCATATTCGACCACGATCCGAGCAGCTCGAATCAGACGGCAAGGATATTCGACACAGAACTGCTCACAGACGACAGCCGCACGACCCGAAACGGCGAACCGTACAAATATCTTAAAGCGTCGGCATATATGGTTCGCACAGAGGAAAACAAAAATCTTATAGCCGAAATAGACGGCGGTATCAAGAAAGAGGTCAGCATTTCCTGTTCGGCAGGGAAAAAGACGTGTTCCGTGTGCGGCAGGGACAGAACGTCGGAGGGGTGCAGCCATATACGGGGAAAGAGCTATAACGGCAGAATGTGCCATACCGTGCTTGACGATATATCCGACGCATACGAGTGGAGCTTTGTGGCAGTACCGGCGCAGGTCAATGCAGGGGTAACGAAAAAGTATACCGAGGAGGCTGAGGAAAAGTCCGCAAGCTCGGCAGATACGGACAGTAACGAGGAGCTTCGCCGTGAAATAGTGCGTATGGCGTTCTTTCGTGGCGGCTGTAACGCCGTACAGGAGGCGGAGCGTTCGGTAAAGGGCATGGGTACAAAGGAGCTTATGGGTCTTAAAAAGGCATACGAACGCCTTTTGGCTCATAAGGGGATCGAGGTTCAGCTTATTCCCGAAACTTCCCGTGAAGCGGCGGAGCAGTTCAAAATTTAATAAGGAGGAGCAGGCATGAATTCCGAAAATGTAAAATCTCTTTTTACCCTGTTTTCGGGGGAGGAATACAAAGATACGTTTGCGCCGTTTCTGGAAGTCTCCACAGCGCAGGTGCAGGGAATGCTTCTTGACGGCGCGGATAAGGACGACTCACGGCTCGATTTTCTCTGCGCGGCTCTTGCGAATTACAGATACCGCATGGCAGAGCTGTCCACCGACCGTTCCGAGTATACCTACGGCGGAAAAATGTCGGGCGGCAGCGACGGCAGACTTCTGAGCTTTTCGGAAAGTCTGCTGAAGGACTACTATCACCTGTGCAGAGACCTGATAAACGGCTCGGACTTTGTGTTCATGACCGTACCGAATACGGCGGAATAGGAGGACGTATATGCAGGAGATACTTTCTCAGATAAAGCAGGCGTTTACTGCGGCAGGCGGCAAAAATATCTATACCGCATTCGACGCCGTTCCCATACGCGATAAGGGGGAATTTTTCACAGTCCTGAGCATTGGCGGATATGAAGCGATGCCGCCGATATATACGAACGATAAGATATATATGCCCGTCAAGGCGGAGCTTGCGGTAACTGTTTTAGCTCCCGAGAAATGCAGTCAGGAGGAAATTTACGATTACTACAGCTTATATTTTGAAGCTTCTGTCAATAAGCTGTGCGGACTGAGCAGCACCCTGAAAAAAATTGACGTATCAATTGATAAGGCGTTGAACAGGCTTGCTTTAAAGTCGGTCGTAAAGCTGAACTGCATGAAGATCATTACCAAAGCAGAGGAGGCGGCTGCGAATGACTGAAGTGAAAGTCCGTGAAGCGTTTCCCGTTAAAATAAGTAATCTGACGATGTACTGCGAAAGCATGAAGTTTTCGGCGGAAACGGCAATTTATGAACACTCTACCGTCACAGGCTATCCGATAATGACGAACAAATGCCGCAAAATGACAAGAATTTCATTTACGGGCAGGGTATACAACGATAAAACGCCGATGCGTCTTGCAGGGCTTGCAAATAATCTCAACAGCTATGAGGGCGTGGAGATAATTTATCGTGATATACGCTTTTACGGCTGTATTATTACGGGTTTTTCGGCGGAGGACAGCGGCGAGGACTACATTAAGCTTACCATAAATGCCGCCACGACCTATCCCGTATTTTTCCTTGACGAGGTGAGTAAATGATAGTTTATATCGAACTGAAAAACAGGGACGGCACATGGAAGTCTTTATCGAGACTGCTGAACTTTGTCTTTGAAAAGGAGGCTTATACGCCCTATACGACGTTCAGAACGACTGCTTTCGGAAACGAACTGCCCGAGGATTTTACAGAACTGAAATTCTACATAAACGGCAAGCAGCTTCATCACGGAACAGCCGATACGTACAAGAAGATCAATGAAAAAGGCGGTGTAAGGGGATATATTACCTCACGGGGTTTTACCTCTCTGCTGACGGAGAACCAACTGCCGCCCGGAACGTACACGGATATGACGCTGAACAAGCTTTTCGACAATTATTTTGCGCTTCCGAACATCACCCACGAAAACAACGAGCAGAGCAGTTATATTTTTGTGAACAGGGGTACTCCGATGTGGGACGGCGCAGTCAATTTAGCCTATAAGTTGACGGGGGCGTATCCTTATATAAGAAATGCCAATAAGTTCATGATGAGCATGCCGACAGACGCAAAGAACGTGACCTACACTTTGGAGGACGCTGTTAATTACGGCTCGGAGCTGAATACGAAACGCATAGTCAGCCATTATCACATGGCGGACATAAGCGGAAATTACGGGACTTACGAGTACATCGGTTCGGAAGCGGAGGCAAGAAGCCTTATCCGACATCATCATTTCGAGCTGGACAGACGTTTTCTTTATTCTCCCGAAAACGCGTGTCAATTCCGCGGAGAAGTGTCGATGAGGGGATATAAGCGGAGATTTTTCACGTACAACGGCTATAAGGGCGAGGACCTCAACGATATTGTTTCATTTGAGGATATAAGCGGACAGCGTGTTAAAGCGGTAAAGATCACAGGCGGACAAAAGGGCGTTTTTACAGAACTGAGCGTTTATGAAGATTTGTTTTCCTAATATACTGTACCATAAATTTGAATTTAGAATATAATATATTATCTCAGTGATGCGATCATTGGAGGAAAAAATGCCGACCAAAAGAATCCTCAGCAGCCTTAAAGAGGGCGAAAGCTGTAATATTATAGAGATCATGCCAACGGGAGCAATGGTGAACCGCCTAAAGGAACTCGGCTTCACCTGCGGCGCGCGTGTGGAATGCCTTCGCAGAAGCTTCTCGGGCGATCCGACCGCATACCTTGTAAAAGGTACGGTCATCGCTTTGAGAAAAAACGACGCCGAGGGTATTATTGTAAATTAAATTGCTTAACACCGAAAAATGCGGTCGGATAATGTTCCGACCGCATTTTTTAAAGTCATTTTTTTATAAGATTTGCAAATTCCAAAGCCTTTGAAATATCGCCGTCTACTTTAAGCTTGCCGAGGGTAAAGGCAGCAACGGCGTCAAGCTTGCCATTTATGAGTTTAACGAAGTTGTCCATTTTCATGGTAATGGCGCAATGTCTGTCGTTATACTCGTAAGGCTCGATTTGAATACCATTGTTGCCGTTCATATTTACGGCAACGTAGAAAACGCCGGGGTCTCTGTCCTTGATATAGAAAGAAACAGCAAGTCCGGGTGCGCCGGTAACGTCAATATCCTTAGCTTTATCTCGCAGCATAGCCAAAAGTTCGTCCATAGTCATGCAATATCACCTCCAAAATAATTATACAGCACAACTAACGATATGTCAATGGATTAATTGTTAATAGTATGTGTAAAAAAACGTAGGCGGACATAAATACAAAATTCGCTTGACTACTAAAATTTTACACATACACTGCATTTATGTTATTTCGCCAACCATTTGGACATATCCGTTTCCGTACCGCCTGTTGAGAGGTATGCGTAAAATTGCAGTATCGTTGAAGCGTCTGAGGAGTCAATTTTGCCGTCCTTGTCAATGTCGGCGGCGGCTTTCTGGGCGGCGGTAAATTTGGATTCCTTGCCTGTGGAGGTAAGGGCGTAGTCGGAGAGAATATCTGTCGCATCGCTGGAATCTATAGTATTATCGCCGTTTACATCGCCTAAAGCGTTACCCGTTACGGGAGCTTCGCCGAGGGATTCAAACTTCCTGCCGTATTTTTCAGCGTAAGCCTGTGCAGTTGAGTTGTCATAGCCGTAGATAGTGCCGTTAAAATAATAAACATATTTTTCGGTATCATAATCGGTTGAAATTGTATCTGCGCTGTCGTAAATTTCACAATCGGGGTTTTCTATTGTTATTGATGTCAGTTCCGAACAATACATAAACGCATTCTCGCCGATACTTGTAACGCTGTCGGGAATGGTTATTGATGTCAAACCTTTACAATCACTAAACGCCGCTCCTCCGATACTTGTAACGCCCTCGGGAATAACAACGTCGCCCGAGCAAGTTGTACCGTCAATAAGAATATCGTTTACAATAACCAAAGGGTTTTCCTTTTGCTTATTTTCAAGCCATGGCGTATTATAAAACGCCGAACCGCCGATATTTGTAACACTGTCGGGAATAGTTATTTCCGTCAGATTCCAACAACCATAAAATGCAGATTTGCCGATATTTGTAACACTTTTGGGAATAGTTATTGATGTCAGATTAGAACAGTTATTAAACGTCTGATTGCCAATAGTTGTAACGCTGTCGGGAATTGTTATCTCTGTTAGCCCTGAACAACCATAAAACGCCAAATCACCGATATTCGTAACGCTGTTGGGAATAGTAATTGATGTCAGATTTGAACAGTTAACAAACGTATAATCGCCGATACTTGTAACGCTTTCGGGAATAGTTACCGATGTCAGACCCGAATAACCAAACGCATTATCGCCGATACTTGTTACGCCCTTGGGGATAGTAATTGATGTCATACTGTAACAATTATAAAACGCATTCTCGCCGATGCTTGTAACGCTGTCGGGTATTGCGTAAGATGTACCTAATTTTCCGGCAGGATATGATAATATCGAAGAAATATCTTTATTAAACAAAACCCCGTCAATATCAGCGAATTTAGTGTTATTTTTATCAACATATATTGATTTCAAATTTCCAGCAAACACAAACGCACTATTGTCGATACTTGTAACGCTTTCGGGAATAGTTACCGATGTCAGACCCGAATAACCAAACGCATTATCGCCGATACTTGTTACGCCATCGGGAATAGTTATTGATGTCAAACCCGAACAACCAGCAAATGCCTGTTCTTCAATGCTTGTAACGCTGTCTGGAATGGTTATTGACGTCAAACCCGAACAACCAGCAAACGCCTGTTCTTCAATGCTTGTAACGCCGTCAGGAATGGCTATTGACGTCAGACTTGAACACCCACTAAACGCCCATCCTCCGATACTTGTAACGCTGTCGGGAATAGTTATTTCTGTCAGACTCGAACAACCCCAAAACGTACCGCCGCCAATACTTGTAACGCTGTCGGGAATAGTTATTTCTGTCAGACTCGAACAACCCCAAAACGTACCGCCGCCAATTCTTGTAACAGGCAATCCGTCAATTTCGCTTGGAATATTGACCTCTGCTACAGATTCATCGCAGTCTGCAATTTCAATATGGTCGCTGTAAGCCAAATATTTCAGGGATTCATAAGTACCCTCGGTATAGTCAGCCGCACTTGCAGTAATGGAGATTTTCGGCATATTCATCGAAACAACAGGCATAGCCGCCCCCACAACCGTAACCGCCATAAGCGAAGCTAAAATTTTTCTGAATTTCATATAAAACCTCCTGATTTTTAATCTTATTTATTATAGCATATTTAGCGCAAAATTGCAACAGGCGCGGAAAAATTTTCCCGATGTAGGGACAGGTTGTGACATGACCCTACATCGGGAAAATTGCAAGAACAATAAATATAAACCAACGCCGATAATTTACGCTTTCTTTTTAACGGCTTTTTTAACTTTTAAAAGGATAATACCTGAAACGAGCAGAATTGCGCCTATGCAGAGGGCATATATGGAGGCAGGAAGAAGCAGCGATGCGCTCATGCAGAACCAAATTTCGCCTGTTAAGATGTACGCCATTGCAGCTCCGACAGACGATGCCGCCGCCGCAAGAAGCGTTACAAGTCCGCCCCAGAAGAAAATTCCGCCGTAAAAACCGAGCAGACGTCTGCCGTTTCTGTTGACGATAACAGCCGTCCATATAAGCAGCACCACGAACAGCGCGCCGATGATACCAAGCGTAAGTCCCGAAAGTATGTATCTGATATTTTCAAGTCTGAATCTTAGATTCCAGCCTATTTTGCTTACAGAGAATTTTTCCTCGGTCTCATTTTCCGCAAGGCTGCTTCGGATAGAATTGTAGTCCGCCGTCTGCATTTCGTAGCCGAAAACTTCATTTGCCGTTTCGCTGTTGTTCATGAAGAACTCTATCAGTTCCGTTTCGCTGAGGGTAGTTTCGTCGCCCTTGCCCTCGAGTATGTAATCGCCGTACTGTTTCAGCTTATCGGCGAAAAAGTTCGTAAATCCGCTTTTTGCAAGGTACACGGAAAACTCCGTTTTGTCGGCGAAACCGTGCGTTGCCTTGTCGAAGTCGGTCTCATAGTAGAGGTTGTCCGACAACGGCATATCGTTGTAACGCGCGTTTATTACAGTCCAGACGTTCAGGCTTTTTGCTCGGTCGTAAAGAATATCTCCCGATAAGCCCAGTTTAAGGCTGAAAAGCAGACTTACCAAAATGAGTATGATACATGCGATAAACGAGATGACCGCAGCTCCCATAAGTCTGCCTGCTCCCACCTTGACAGGCTTTGGCGGAGCTTCTTCGGGCATCGGCTCGGGCAGGGGAGGTATCTCCATAGCAGGAGCAGCTTTTTCACGCTCACGGGCTATGTGAAGCTCGGGTTCGGGGACGTTCGGGGCTTTTTCGGGTTCGGGGACGTTGGGAGTTTCCTCAGTTTCGGGAACTTCCGTTATTTCTGTCGGTTCGGGTTCGGGGGAGCTTTCCTCGGGCGTTTCTTCGGCAGGCTTTTCGTTAATAAGAGCAGTCTCGGGACTATCGTCGGCAGACGGCTCAGCTTCGGGAATTTCATCTGCTTTTGGTGTGTATTCTTCTCTGTTTTCGGGAACTACGTCGCCTGTAGCCGGATTCCTCAGCATTGCGCCGCAGCCCGTACAAAAAAACAGCTTATCATCGTCATAAACAGCTCCGCATAATTTGCATTTCATATAACATCCTCCATTTTCTATACTCTGCTGCTGTAAACTCAAAAAACAGCATACGTATAATACGATAGTTTAATTATACCTTTTAAAATTCCTTTTGTCAACAGAAAAAAGTCGAAAATCATGAAAATATCAGCGGCAGCTTTTTTTAATGTTAATTAAATAAAACATATGTGTAAATACAAATTGTAGGGGACTGTTTTTGAACTTGTGAAATTAGCGCGCTGTCTTTAAATTCGGGACGTCGAGGGCGCCGTCCCCTACGAAATTCACATGTCTATTAAACATACGAAAAATCCCCCGATGTAGGGACACGGCGTGCCGTGTCCGCACGTAATATTTCTTGACCTAAAAAAATCGGATATATTGTTATTTCGGTCGTACATTTCTACCTATAATTATATGTTCCTGTAATTTTTTGAACGGACACGGCACGCCGTGTCCCTACATCGGGAAAATTTCAGAAACAATGTTCGTCAGCTTTTTTAATGTTAATTAAATAAAAAATATTTTCTTGACATTTTATTAAAAGAATGTTATAATAAGTTCGGCAGTATGCAAATGCTGTTAATTAAGTCATAGACGCAGTATTGCCGATAATGATATGCGCAGACGGCGGAGAACTGTCTGCTGAAAGGGAAAAATATGGAAAACGTACTTGAAGTCAGGGAACTGTCAAAGCAGTACGCCAAGGTGCTTGCGGCGGACAAAGTATCCTTCGACATCAAAAAGGGCGAAATATTCGCGCTTATAGGACCAAACGGCGCAGGAAAGACCACGACTATACGTATGATCTCGACATTGCTCAGTCCGACCGAGGGCGACGCGGTAGTCAGCGGTCACAGCGTACTGAAAGAGCCGGAAAAGGTTCGCCAATGTATCACATACCTGCCCGACGAAGCAGGCGCGTACAAGAATATGACGGGAAAAAAATATCTGCGGTTTATGGCGGGACTTTTTTCGACCGACATTGACACTATCAATAAATATGTTGAACGAGCGGAGGGTATATGCGGTCTCGGCGACCGTCTTAATGACAAGATAGGCAGCTACAGCCGAGGAATGATACGAAAGCTGCTGCTTGCAAGAGCCGTTATGACGAAGCCCGACCTTGCCATACTTGACGAGCCTACCAGCGGACTTGACGTTCTCAACGCCATTGAAATACGCAAGATGATAAAGAAGCTTGCCGCAGAGGAGGGAATGTCGTTTCTGCTGTCCTCGCATAACATGCTTGAGATAGAGTTTGTTTCCGACCGTGTGGGAATCATCGCAAAGGGACATCTTCTTGTTTCGGGGCGGACAGACGAGCTAAAAGAGCGTTATAATGCGGCGAATCTTGAGGAGGTCTTTGAAAGGGTGGTGAACGACAATGAAATTCTTTAATCTGCTCAAAAAGGAACTTGCGGAGCTGCTGAATCTCCAGACCGTGATAAGCCTTGCAGTCACAATGGCAATGCTGATGTTCCTCGGCAGCTTCATGTCGTCCACTATTGAAGAAGCGGTAAAGCAGGAGTACACCGTTACACTCTGCGACCGTGACAAAACCGACTTTACAGCGGAGCTTATAGAAACGCTCCGAAAAAATAACGCCATTGTCAATGAAGTTACATCTGACAGCGAGGATTATTCTCAGCTGTTGAGAACTGCCGGAAAAGACAGCGTAATAGTTATTCCGCAGGGCTTTACCGATGCTCTGAACGCCGGAAAAGCTCCCGGGCTTATAAGCGTTTCCGAGATGAGATCAGCCGCTATGATGTCGAACATGTCCAACAACAACGACGGAGCAGTAAGGCTTATCAGGGACTGTATTTCAAACGTTTTTGCGGAACGTGCGGGACTTACGCCGGAGGACGTTAAGCTTATCAACGCGCCTGTTTCGCTCAGCGAATTTACCGTTGTAAAGGATAAGACCTCGGAGGTGTCGGCGGAGGAAGTAATGGGCAATATCATGATGCAAAATATGCTGCTGCCTATTATTGTTTTCGTGCTTATCATGATGACCTCTCAAATGCTCATGAGCGCAATTTCCAACGAGAAGATCGACAAGACTTTGGAAACTCTGCTGTCCGCGCCTGTTTCAAGAACGGCAGTCCTCGGCGCAAAAATGCTTGCCGCCGCCATAGTTGCCATGATAAATGCGGTTTGCTTCATGGTCGGCTTCTCGGGAATGATGATGAGCGCGACCGATTCCGTAACGTCTGAGTTTGAGGGAACTGCCATAAACGAGTACATACCGATAGATTCGGCTCTTGAACAGCTCGGACTTACACTCGGCGGCGTAGATTACGTGCTTGTGGGACTTCAACTGTTCCTTACGATAATGATATGTCTGTCGGTTTCGCTTATGCTGGGAGCTTTGGTAAACGATACAAAACAGGCTCAGACTATGGTAATGCCGCTGATGTTTGCGGCGATGATACCCTATATGATCTCGATGTTTGCGGATATTAACAGTCTGCCTATTGTAATAAGACTTATTGTATACGCTATTCCGTTTACACACACGTTCTCCGCGATACCCAACCTTATGTTCGGTCATATGGGAATATTCTTTGCAGGACTTGTCTACCAGATAATCGCATTTGCGTTTTGCATGTTCTTTGCGCTGAGACTGTTCAAGTCGGATAAAATACTTACAGTATCGCTGAATTTCGGTCAGAAATCAAAGTTTAAAAAAGCTAAAAAGAACGAAAATTAATAAAATTCCCGTCAGAGCCGAGATAATCAGGGCTTTGACGGGATTTTTTGCTGTCTGAAATTTAATTTTTTCAGAAACAAATTGTGGTATGTGTAAAATTTTAGCAGGCAAGTAAATTTTGTAGGGGACGGCGCCCTCGACGTCCCGAGTTTCACGAAGATTGCCACGATGCCCCGAGTTTCAAGACATTCCCCTAAAGCAGTTATAATTTCACGGCAAAACGAATATATTTTAAAGAAAAAATACATAACGCTGTCCAACCGCAGCGGCATAAAGGAGAAAATTATGAAGGACAAGAATATGCAGACACAGCCGACAAACCATTCAATAATAATCGAGAACCGCCGTTCCATGACGATCTCGGGCATAACCGACGTAGACAGCTTTGACGAAAAAGCGATATGCCTTTACACTCAGCTCGGGGAACTGACTATCAAGGGCAGGGAGCTGCACATCGACTCCATGAGCGTGGAAACGGGCGACATGGTGATAACGGGCGATATATGGTCGGCGGTGTATGGCGACCGCGACAAAAAAGCTCCCGTGTCGGCTCTCGGGAGACTTTTCCGATGAACGTTCCCGAGACATTTTTTTCCGTGGAGGAGGAGCTTTGGCTTTTTCTGCTTTCCTGCATTGCCGGAGCTGTTTTCGGGGTGTACTACGACTTTTTCAGAACGCTGCGGCTTGCCGTACATCATCACAGCTTTTTCATAGTGATAGAGGACGTTGTTTTTCTGGGGACTTATGCAGTCTTTTTGTCCGCATTCGCCTCCGCCGCCGCAAGAGGGGAGCTTAGGGCATATTACGTATTTGGCGGAATACTGGGCTTTACGCTTTATTATTTTACTGTGGGAAAGTTCGTTATACGTCTTATGCAGAAGATAACGGGGGCGATAAAATGGGTTTTTGCCATTGCCGTCAAGCCGTTCAAAGCTGCCGCGTGTAAATTTGTCGGAAATGCCCAAAGTATTGTTAAAATAAATAAAAATAGCTCCGATCACTTGAAAAACAAGCGGCATTTGTAGTATAATAAAGTATGACTATATAACGGAAAGAAAGTGAGCAATTTGCCCGAAAAAGACAAAAAAAAGAAAAAGGCAAAAAAAAGCAAAAAACAGGCTGCAAATAAAAAGGGACTGTTTAACAAGGGGCTTTTTAAGCTTGCGGCGGCGGCTGTTATCGTGGGCTGCGGATTTCTGCTGGTGACTACTGAAAGCGACTGCAACGATAAGGAAGAAGAGCTTGCTGCTATTCAGGCTCGTATAGACGCATATAACATGGAAAACGCCGAGCTTCAGCGTACTCTCGACAGCGACGATCTTTCAGCATACATGGAACGTATCGCTCTTGAAGAAAACGGCTACGCTTATCCCGACGAACGCAGGTTCTACGACAAGTCAAGAGACTGAGCCTGTTCCTCTCAAAGTAACGTTAAGTTAATATATTTAAGGAGTTAAAAATACATATGCAGCTTGAAATCGGAAAAATCTATACCGGAAAAGTCAAGGGAATCGCACAGTACGGCGCATTTATCGACATCGAGGGCGGCGGCACGGGAATGGTGCATATTTCCGAAATATCCAATACTTTTGTCAACGAGGTCAGGGAGTTCCTGACTATCGGACAGGAAGTCAGGGTAAAGGTCATCGGGATAAACGAACAGGGCAAGGTCAGCCTTTCAATAAAGAAAGCCGACGACGGCAGCGCTCCTGCTCCCGAGAAAAAAGCCGTCAAAAAGGAACGCCGTCCCAAACCGAATATTTACGAGCCGAAAAAATCTGTTCCCCAGTCGGAAATGACGTTCGACGATATGCTCGCGCACTTCAAGCAGTCCAGCGAAGAACGGATCGGCGACCTCAAACGCAGCACCGACCGAAAAAACGGTACAAGAAGAAAATAACCCTCATATTCCCTTGACTTTTGTCAGGGGAATATTTTGTTGATTATGACGTATTTTAATATACGTTTTTGTATTTTTTACTATGAATGAACATTGTACATCATAAAGCCGTTAGCTTTTAGCCTTTAGCTTTTAGCTATCAGCTTAAAAAACACCGCTTGCTAACGGCTAACGGCTAAAGGCTCTCAGTTTTTGTGATTTGTGCCAAATACGCTCATTTATAATTTTTTAACAGGGCTATTGACATATATTCCCGTTTTTGCTATAATTAACATACATATTAATACTAATCTCTGACCGAACCTATGAAAATCTTCACCGCCATCCACTCGCTGCTTGTCGTCAAAACCTCTTGGAGGGCGACAGCCCGCCTTCGAGCTTTTTCCTAAATCAGCAAGTGCCTGTCGGCGAATCTTTTCATCGAACCGATCAGAGATTAGTATAAAAACACAAAGAAACTTTGGAATTGTATGAAGAGAGATAAATTTAAACGGCTTATTTCATTTGCGCTTGCTATCATTCTGTTAGCAGTCCTTACGGGAGGATTTGCGGCTGTATGGTACGTTTACTACAGCGATACCATCGTCCTCCCTTATTATCGTCGTGGAAACTGGGTGCTTATCGGCATTTACTGTATGCTTGTGTGGATATTCTTCAAGGCATACGGCGGCTTCAAGCTGGGATACCTCAAAAAAACCGACATGCTCTACTCGCAGCTTATCTCGATAGCCTGCGTGGATTTCGTCAGCTACTTCCTTATCAGCCTTATCGGGCGTGATTTCATGCGACCCTCACCAATGCTGATGCTCACCCTTGCGGACTTCGGCTTTATCGCCCTCTGGACGCTTATTACGGGCAAGCTGTACTTTATTATATACCCCCCGAGAAAGCTCATTATTCTCTACGGCAGCCGTCAGGCGGCTTCGCTTGTGCTGAAAATGAGCAGACGTGTGGATAAGTACATGATATGCGAATCTATCAGCATAACCGAGGACGCCGAAAAAATCAGAGAGCTTATTTTAAAGTACGAGGGCGTTATAATCTGCGATATTCCCGCCGACCTCCGCAACGACTATCTGAAATTCTGCTACGAAAATTCAATACGTTCGTATATTGCGCCAAAAATTTCCGATATTATTATCAGGGGAGCTGACGATATACGGCTTTTCGACACCCCCCTGTTGCTCAGCCGAAACTACGGTCTTGACTTTGAACAGCGGCTTTTTAAGCGTATTTTCGATATTGTTTTTTCGTTGGTGTGCCTTATCCTGCTTTCGCCCTTTATGCTCGCCGCCGCTGTTGCGGTCAAGCTCTATGACGGCGGAACTGTTTTCTATAAGCAGAAACGGCTGACTATCGGCGGCAAGGCGTTCAATATATATAAATTCCGCAGCATGATAGCCGATGCGGAAAAGGTCGGCGGCGCACAGCTTGCTTCCGACGACGACCCGAGGATAACTCCCGTGGGCAGATTCCTGCGAAAAATACGCATGGACGAGCTGCCCCAACTGCTGAACATTCTTAAAGGCGAAATGTCGGTCGTAGGTCCGAGACCGGAACGTCCCGAGCTTTCGGAGCTTTACAAAAAAGAAATGCCCGAATTCGAGTTCCGCCTTAAAGTAAAGGCAGGACTGACCGGCTATGCGCAGGTAACGGGCGTTTACGATACATCGCCATACGACAAGCTGAAAATGGATCTGATGTATATTGAAAACTATTCTTTCCGAATGGATCTGCAAATAATTCTTATGACCGTTAAAACCATGCTTTTTCCGCCGAGATCAAACGCCTCGGCGCAAGAGGGCATTCTGACGGAAAACGACAACCAAAAGAAAAGAGGATAACATGAAAACTACAGCAGTAATTATGGCAGGCGGACGAGGAGAACGGTTCTGGCCCAAAAGCCGCACTTCACGTCCGAAGCAATTTCTTTCGCTGACCGCAGACGGCGAAACTATGATACAGAAAACCGTAAAAAGGCTTCTTCCCCTTGTGGCTGAGGAGGACATCTATATCTCCACCAATGAAATGTACCGACATTTAGCGGAGGAGCAGCTCCCGAACATACCGAAGGAAAACATTCTGTGCGAGCCTGCGCCGAGAAATACGGCTCCGTGTATCGCATTTGCGGCGGCGGTCATAAACAGGAAATACGAGGACGCAGTAATGCTCGTGCTGCCCTCGGATCACCTCATCGGCATTGAGGATATTTACGTAAACACGCTGAAAAAAGCTATTGCGACTGCCGAAAGCGGCGATAATCTCGTCACTATAGGCATTACTCCGACTTACCCCGAAACAGGCTACGGCTATATCAATTTCGGCAGCGAATGCAATAACGCCTACAATGTTGAACGTTTTGTGGAAAAGCCCGACCTCCCCACGGCGGAAAGCTATCTCGCTTCGGGAAAATACCTCTGGAACAGCGGCATGTTTATCTGGAAAATTTCCACGATAATGGGAAATATCAAAAAGTTCATGCCCGAGGTGTACGACGGCGCAGTTAAGATAGGCGAGGCTTACGGTTCGCCCGAATACAAAGATGTGCTTGAAAAAGAATTTACCGCAATGCCGAGCGAATCGGTAGACTTCGGCATCATGGAAAAGGCGGAGAATATTTTCACAGTCCCCGGAAGCTTCGGTTGGGACGACGTTGGCAGTTGGCTCGCTGTCGAACGCATAAACGATACAGACGAAAACAACAATTATATCGAGGGAAACGTAAGCTCCTGCGATATAAAAAACACCACCGTATGCGGCGGAAAACGGCTTGTGGCGGCGGTCGGCGTGGAGAACGTTATCATTGTCGATACGGACGACGCAGTTCTCGTATGCTCCAAAAACAGCACGCAGGACGTGAAAAAAATAATCGCGCAGCTTAAATCACAAAACAGAACTGAACTTATATGAGGGGAGCTTTTTATGAAAAACGCACTTATAACAGGTATCACAGGTCAGGACGGCTCTTATCTTGCCGAACTGCTCCTCGAAAAAGGATATAACGTCTACGGTATATGGCGCAGAAAGGCTACCGTAGATTACGGCAACATCGCGCACCTCAAAGACAAAGTAACGCTCATTTACGCCGATATGACCGACCCCGTATCCCTTGTTACGGCTATGAGAATATCTCAGGCGGACGAGGTATACAATCTTGCGGCGCAGTCGTTCGTGTCCACAAGCTGGGATACGCCTATCGGTACGGCGGACATAAATGCGATCGGCGTTGTAAACATGCTCGAAGCTATACGTATCGTCAAGCCCAAAGCGAGATTCTATCAGGCTTCTACCTCGGAAATGTTCGGCAAGGTGCAGGAAACTCCCCAAAAGGAGACTACGCCTTTCTATCCTCGCAGTCCCTACGGCGTGGCAAAGCTTTACGGTCACTGGATAACAAAAAATTATCGTGAGAGCTACGGCATGTTCGCCTGCTCGGGCATTCTTTTCAACCATGAAAGCGAGCGGAGAGGTCTCGAATTTGTTACAAGAAAAATCACCGACGCCGCAGTTCGCATCAGTCTCGGCAGGCAGGAATACGTAGAACTGGGAAATCTCGACGCTAAGCGCGACTGGGGTCATTCAAAGGATTACGTCCGCGCAATGTGGCTCATGTTACAGCAGGATAAGCCCGACGACTACGTTATCGCCACCAACGAAACGCGTACCGTCCGTGAATTTGCCGAAACAGCTTTCCGCCATGTGGGTATCGACGTTGAATGGCAGGGCAAAGGCGTTAACGAAGTCGGCATAAACAAAGAAAACGGCAAGACTATTGTCAAGATAAACAAGAAATTCTTCCGTCCTGCCGAAGTGGACGTTCTTCTCGGCGACCCATCAAAGGCGGAAAAGGCTCTCGGCTGGGAACGTGAAATTTCGTTCTCCGAACTGGTCGAGCGTATGGTCAAGAACGATCTGGAGCTTGCAAAAAATGAACGTATCATTTGACGCGCTGCCGCTTATAAGCGGAAATATGACGGGTATCGGCTGGTGCGAGGTCGGTCAGACTACCGCAATGGCACGTCTGCACCCCGAAGATAATTTTTATTACAGCTTTTTTTCCCGAAAAGCAAGCGAGGACCATATAAAAATCGAGCGTATGGAGCGTTTCATGCAGGATATAAAGCCGAAAGCCGCGCATTTTTCGGGGCTTGCATACCGTACCGTGAGCAATTTTATCCCCGTGCCGTATAAACTTTTTTTCGGCAAAGACGCCGATGTTACGCACTTTTTCAACTACATCGCTCCCCCCGGAGTTCACGGGAAAACGGTTATAACCGTTCATGATATGGTGTACAAGGCTTTTCCCGAGACCGTCAGAAGCCGTACCAAAATGATGCTGAATACAGGTCTGAAACGTTCCATGAGACAGGCGGATATTATCGTTACGGATTCGGAGTTCTCAAAATCGGAGATACTTAAATATTTTCCGAAACACGCTGAAAAGATACGCGTCGTTTACTGCGGAGTCGATTTGGAAAAATTCAAGCCCTGCGACACTCCCGAACGCATACCCGAGGTAAAAAGATCACTCGGTATCGAGGGGGATTATTTCCTGTATCTCGGAACTATCGAGCCGAGAAAAAATCTGGAACGGCTTATTTCCGCATATCATATTTTTACTCAGCGTATAAAGGACGCTCCGAAGCTTGTTCTTGCAGGCGGCAAGGGTTGGCTTTACGACAGCATTTTTCAAAAGGTCACAGACTTAAAGCTTTCGGGCAAGGTCGTTTTCACAAAATACGTCCCCTCCGAGGACATGAATCCGCTTATGTGCGGAGCTTTGGCATTTGTTTTTCCCTCGATATACGAGGGCTTCGGCATGCCGCCCCTTGAAGCTATGGCGTGCGGAGTTCCCGTTCTCGTTTCAAACGCCGCTTCGCTGCCCGAAGTCGTGGGCGACTGCGGCGTAATATGCGACGCATATTCGGAGGAGAACATCGCAGACGGTCTATACAGACTGTATACCGATACTGCCTTGAGAGCCGACCTGAGCATACGGGGACGAAAACGTGCCGAGGGATTCTCATGGGACAGATCGGCGGAGATGCTATACAAAGTCTACAAGGAATAATTAGAATGAGTATTGTACAGCAACTTGCACAATAAAGCCATTAGCTATTAGCTGTTAGCCTTTAGCTAAGGTGTTCTATCACATTATTTAATAGCGTATATTTTAAATCTTTCCGCCGAAAGGCGGACACCATAAGCTAATGGCTAAAAGCTAACGGCTAAAGGCTACCATTTTTGTGATTTGTGCCAAATATGCTCATTTATAACAAGGAATAATTAAATGAAAAATCTTAAAATTCTTGAAGTCAACAAAGCGTATTTTCCACATATAGGCGGAATAGAAAGCCTTGTGAGACAGTATTCCGAGGAACTTCCGAAATGCGGCGCAGTTGTGCGGACTCTTGTATGCCGTGACGGCAGAGGAAAAACAGTGACTGAAAAGATCAACGGCGTAAAGGTCGTCCGCGCAGGCAGCTTCGGGACATATTTTTCATGTCCGCTGTCGGCGACGTTTATTGCAAGATTCCGCAAAATGGCGAAACAGGCTGACGTGGTACACATAAACGTACCGTTCCCGCTTGCCGACGTTGCCCTGCTTTTGTCGGGATACAGGGGAAAAGTCGCCGTTTCATGGCACAGCGACATCGTTAAGCAGAAGAAGCTCATGCTCCTCTACAAGCCGTTTCTGAAATATCTTTTGGGACGTGCGGACGTGATATTCACAGCAACCGAGGGGCATATCAACGGCTCGGACTTTCTGCCGAAATACAGGAAAAAATGCCGAATCCTGCCCTACGGCATAACGATTGAGGACTACCTTAACATCGACCGCAGACCTGTTCTGACGGAAAAGCTTACGGATAAAAACAGCGTAAAAATATTTTTCACGGGCAGACTTGTGTACTATAAGGGCGTTGACGTCCTGTTAAAGGCGTTTGCAAGGGTCGGGAACTGCGAACTTTTTATCGCAGGCACGGGAGAGCTTGAAAATAAGCTTAAAGCCTTTGCCAAGTCTCGGGGACTTGAAAAGAAAGTCCATTTTCTCGGATTTCTCCCCGATAACACGCTGAAACAAGCCTTTGCCGACTGCGATATTTTCGTGCTGCCGTCGGTGGCAAAAAGCGAAGCGTTCGGCATTGTTCAGCTTGAAGCTATGGTCTACGGCAAGCCTGTTATCAACACACGCCTGCCCTCGGGAGTTCCCCATGTAAGCGTTCACGCCGAAACGGGGATAACTGTTCCGCCCTCCGACCCCGACATGCTTGCAAAAGCGATAAACCGCCTTGCATCGGACAAAAGTCTGCGTGAACGTCTGGGACGAAACGCCGCCCTGAGAGTTCGTGAAAAATTCGACGAAAAGAACGTTATCCGTAAATTATACGGCTATTTTGAGGAGGCGACCGAAAAATGAAAGCTTTGATAATCGGCGGCGGCGGCTTTGCAGGCGGTTATCTCATTCAGGAGCTGTCACATAACGGCTATGAGGTCTTTGCAACATGCCTTGAGGGAGAAAAAATCGAGGGGGACTGCTCCGTACTCACCCTCGACATTACCCGAAAGGACGATATATCGGCAATTCTGAAAGACGTACAGCCCGATCTCATTTTTCACCTTGCGGCGCAAAGCTCCGTGGCGGTCTCATGGAAAAATCCGCAGCTTACTGCCGAAATAAACGTGATAGGGGCGATAAACGTCCTTGAAGCAGTCCGTGAGTACGGCGGAAAAAATCGGCTCATCGTTATCGGCTCGGGCGAGGAATACGGCTATATACGTGAAAACGCCTGTCCGCTCAGGGAGAGCGAACCGCTTCACCCCGGGAATATTTACGCCGCCACAAAGGTCTGTCAGGAAATGACTGCCGAAATTTACGCGAGGGCGTACAAAATGGATATTGTAATGGTGCGAGCCTTTAACCATTCGGGTCCGAAACAGGACAGTACATTCGTTATTTCCGATTTCTGCCGTCAGATAGCCGAGATAGAAAAGGGCGAACGACCGCCCGTCATGAAAGTCGGGAATCTCTCCGCAAAGCGTGATTTCACGGACGTTCGGGACATCGTAAGGGGCTACCGACTGCTTGCCGAAAAGGGCGTAGGCGGACAGATATACAACATCGGCAGGGGAAACGCCGTAAGCATACAGTATATCCTCGATACTGCGCTAAGTCTTTCAAACGCCGATATATCGGTAGAAAAAGACCCCAAGCGTTTAAGAGCTTCGGATATTCCCATAATAGAACCCGACATCTCGAAAATCACTTCGGATACGGGCTGGACTGCGGAAATATCGGTGGAACAGACTATCACGGACACCCTTAATTACTGGCGAAAAAGGAGCTGAGATAAATGGAAAAGCTTACCAATGAAAAAATGCGGACTTTCGGCGGTCACGAGCGTATCGGCATGTTCAATGCGGGAGAAAAAATAACGGAATTCGGAGAAAAGCAAAATTCCGCAAACGAAGCTCTTGCGGCGAACATAAACGACCTTATCAAGCGTGTCTGCGCTTTGGAGGACAAGGCGGAGAAGCACGAGGAGGTCATGAAAGCTCTTGCCCACGAGCTTAACTCTTTTAAAAAGGAGCTTGACCGCCTGAGACTTTCCGAGAAACTCAATTCGGGCGCAATAGAACGTCTTGACAAGGCGATAAACCTTGCGCAGAGCGGAGAAAATTCGACCGAATAAGCGTTTGTACAGGCTCTAAAAAATTTTCTATGTTAAACTCTTGACAATTTACAATTTTTGATGTATTATTAGAGTATCGACAAAACAGCTAATTTGAAACCAACGGAGATTCTGCTATTTGCCGACTCCGTTTTTTCTTTTGCCGACAATACGGCGGAAAACGACCAAGTTCCGCCAACAGAAGGAAGGTGTGCTATAATGAATGATCTTTCCGAAAAGCTTGCGGAAGAGCTTGGGAACAAAACGGCGTTTACAATACCCATATTCGGCGGTATTCCCGTTCCCGATTCCTGCGTTGTAACATGGATAATTATGGGAGTTATCGTTATTCTCTCCATATTTCTCACCCATAATCTGAAAAAAGTCCCCACGGGCAAGCAATGTCTGCTGGAGATCGGCATTACATGGATGAATAATTTCTTCCTCGATGCGCTCGGACCTAAGGGTAAAAAATATCTGCCGATACTGGAAACCTTTCTTATTTATATAGGATTCTCCAATATAATCGGTATTTTCGGCTTCGTTCCGCCGACAAAGGATATAAACGTCACTGCTGCGCTTGCAGTTATGGCGGCAATACTTATTCAGGTCACGACTATCATTGAAAAGGGCGGCAAGGGTTGGCTGAAAAGCTTTGTACAGCCTATGCCGATAATGCTCCCCATGAATCTGCTGGAGCTTGTCACACGTCCGCTTTCAATGTGTATGCGACTTTTCGGCAACGTACTCGGCGCTTTCGTCGTAATGGAGCTTATCAAAATGTGCATACCCGGCGGTCTGCCCGTACCGTTCAGCCTTTATTTCGATATTTTCGACGGCTGCATTCAGGCGTATGTTTTCGTTTTCCTCACCTCTCTCTTTATGTCCGAGGCTATGGAGGACTAATTATTATAAATGAGCATTGTACAGCAAATTGCACAATAAAGCCGTTAGCTATTAGCCTTTAGCTAAGGTGTTCGCTTCGCTCACATTATTTAAAAATTAAATCTGTCCGACGTAAGGCGGACACCATAAGCTAATGGCTAAAGGCTAACGGCTAAAGGCTATCAGATTTTGTGATTTGTGCCAAATGTACTCATTTATAGCTGATTATTTAAATTCTCGCTCACTCAATTATCAGACCGTTTCAGCGAAACAGGTCTGCTGTAAATTATAAAACGGAGGTTATTATTATGGGATCAATTGCTTTAGGCGCTGCCGTTGCAGTTCTTACAGGCGCAGGCGCAGGTGTTGGTATAGGAATCGCTACCGCTAAGGCTACGGAGGCTATCGCCCGTCAGCCCGAAGCTAAGGGAGACATCAGAGGAGCTATGCTTCTCGGCTGCGTTCTTGCCGAAGCTACCGCTATTTACGGTTTCGTTATCGCTCTCCTTATCATCATCATGCTCGGAGGAAAATGATACTAATCTCTGACCAAACCCATGAAAATTTTCACCGCCATCCACTCGCTGCTCGTCGTCAAACGCCCTTGTAAGGCGACAGCCTGCCTGCGGTCGTTTTTCTTGATCAGCGAGTGCCTATCGGCAAATCTTTTCATGGAACTGGTCAGAGATTAGTATAAAATTCAAGAACAATAACAGACCTCCTCGGGAATCGAAAAAGCGTCGCTTCGGAGGTTTTCGGGGAGGTCTTGTAAACGGGGGTCAGAAATGCTTGATTTTTCATTCTGGAGTATCTTCTGGGCGGTATTTAACGTTATCGTTCTTTTTGTGCTGCTCAGGATATTCCTGTTCAAACCTATAAATAAAATGCTTGACGACCGCACGCAGTCCGTGCAGAAGGACATCGACGACGCCGAACGCGCCAAAAAAGAAGCCGAGGAGCTGAAAGCGCAGTACGCCGCGTCTTTAAGCGAAGCAAAGGAGGAAGCCGGAAAGCTCCTCCGCAAAGCGCACGACGACGCCGAAACGGAGCGTGAAGCGATAATCCGCAAATCCCACGAAGAAGCGGAAAACATCGTCAGCGCAGCAGGCGAGACTATCGAAAACGAGCGCAAACGTGTTATCCGTCAGGCGCATTCTCAGATAGCCGACCTTGCTATCGAAGCGGCTTCAAAGGTAGTCGGAGCTAATCTTGACGATGAAAAGAACCGCCGTCTTGTTGATGAGTTCCTTTCCGAGGAGGCAGACAAAAAATGAGAGACACCGCAAAGGAATTTTTAAACGAGCTTATCCGCCTTAACATTACCCGTGAGGACATAGAGACTTCAAAGGGCGTTTTTTCCGCATGTCCCGACGTCAGGGATACTTTGGGCAACCCTCTTGTGACCCTTGACGAAAAAAGGGCTGTCATCAAGCGGATCTTTCCGAAAGCTCTTGAAAGACCATTTGTAAACGCCGCAAAATCGGGTCTTATCGAGGAGCTTGACGAGATATTCGAGACTTATCTGGACGTTCTGCTGGAAAAGCAGGGCAGCATTAAGGCTGTAGTCCGCTATGTTACGCCGCTTACGGAAAGTCAGCAGGCGGAGCTTCGCAAGTTTATCATGGAAAAGTTCACCAAAGACGAGGTGGACATTGAATATAAACACGACCCCGACATAATCGGAGGCTTTATCCTCAATGCAGGCGACGTGGAATTTGACCGCAGCTACCGCACAAGTCTGCGAGCTATTCGTGAAACGCTCCGCAAAAAGGCGAACGATACCTCCGAAGCAAGCGGCAAGGGCATAAAGTCGGGGGACATTATATCCGTCCTCAAAACCGAAGTCAGGGATTTCGAGGTGCGTTCGGGAGCTTCCGAAACGGGATTCATCGTCCGTTTGGGAGACGGTATCGCCCGTGTTCACGGAATGAGCGGCGTTATGTACGGCGAGCTTGTGGAATTTGAAACGGGTATACGTGGAATCGTTCAGAACCTTGAAGAAAACTACGTCGGAGTAGTTCTTTTGGGCGACGACCACGGTCTTACGGAAGGCTCTACGGCTGTCAGAACGGGAAAGCGAGCAGGTATCGGCGTAAGCGATGAAATGCTCGGACGCGTTGTGGACGCTCTCGGTTCGCCTATAGACGGTCTCGGTCCGATACACGCCGAGGACTACTTCCCTATCGAAAGAGAAGCCCCCGGAGTTATCGAGAGAAAGCCCGTAAGCGTACCCTTGCAGACGGGTATACTTGCCATTGACTCCATGTTCCCTATCGGCAGAGGTCAGCGTGAGCTTATCATCGGCGACCGACAAACAGGCAAGACCTCTATCGCTATCGACACTATCATAAATCAAAAAGGACAGGACGTTATCTGCGTTTACGCCGCTATAGGTCAGAAGTCCTCTACCGTTGCTCAGGTAGTAAACACGCTGAAAAAATACGGCGCGATGGATTATTCCGTCGTTGTTGCGGCGTCCGCTTCCGAGCCTGCCCCTTTCCAGTATATTGCGCCGTATTCAGCTACGGCTATCGCGGAATATTTCATGTCAAAGGGAAAAGACGTTCTTATCGTATACGACGACCTTTCCAAACATGCCGTGGCGTATCGTGCCATGTCGCTGCTGCTCCACCGTCCGCCCGGACGAGAAGCGTACCCCGGCGACGTTTTCTATCTGCATTCAAGACTTCTGGAGCGTTCAAGCCGTCTTGACGATGAACACGGCGGCGGCTCTCTTACGGCTCTGCCGATCATCGAAACGCTTGCAGGCGATATTTCGGCATATATCCCCACAAATGTAATTTCTATCACAGACGGTCAGATATTCCTTGAAAGCGAGCTTTTCAACTCGGGTCAAAGACCTGCGGTGAACTACGGTCTGTCCGTATCCCGTGTAGGCGGCGCGGCTCAGACAAAGGCTATGAAAAAAGCTGCCGGAAATCTCCGTATCGACTTGGCGCAGTTCAAGGAAATGGAGATATTCACTCAGTTTTCCTCCGAGCTTGACCCTGCTACGGCGGAACTTCTTGCCCACGGTCACATGCTTACGGAGCTTCTGAAACAGCCGCTTTATAATCCGCATCCGCATTATGAGCAGGTAATACTCCTCTATGCGGCACAGCACGGACTTTTTAACCATGTATCGCCGAAAGAGCTTAAAACCTACGTTTCCGAGCTTATGAGCTACATCGACAGCTTCGGTCAGGATATTATCACGGAGCTTGAAGAAAAACGTGTTCTCACCGATGATCTGACGGAACGTATCGAAAGAATCATCGCCGCATTTGAGGAATAAGGTGATACTATGCCCAATATCAGAGAAATACGTGAAAGAATAGAGAGCATAAAGCAGATACTAAAAATAACAAACGCTATGTATCTTATTTCTTCTTCAAAGCTTAAAAAGGCGCGAAAGGCTCTCGATTCCACCGAACCTTACTTCTATAAGCTTCAGGAGACTGTCGAAAGCGTTCTCGAACATACGCCCCACATGCGCCAACTGTACTTCGACAGGCGTTCAAGCATTCCCGAGGAACAGCGAAAAAAAGGCTATATCGTCATTACGGGCGATAAGGGACTTTGCGGCAGCTACAATCACAATATTCTTAAATATACCGAGGAAAAACTCGATGCAGCCGCCGACCTCGGCAGCTGCTACCTCTTTGTAATGGGACAGGTCGGACGTATGTACTTCCAGCGCAGGATAAGATCGGGCAGAAAGGCTTACGTTGACGGCGAATTTCTCTATACTACGCAGAATCCTACGCTTTACCGTGCAGGAGAGATCGCTGATATTGTCCTTGAAAAATTCAAAAACGGCGAGCTTGACGAAGTTAGCCTGCTGTATACGGATATGGTGACTTCGGGCAAACAGGAAGTCCGCACCGTTCGGCTGCTCCCGTTCGAGCGCAGACACTTCGGCAAGGCTGAGGACGGAACGATGAAAAAGCTCCCGAAAGCATCTTTTGTGCCGTCCCCCGAAAAGGTAATGGACTATCTTATACCGAACTACGCCAAGGGTATCATTTACGGCGCTATGGTAGAGGCGTTCTGCTGCGAACAGCATTCGAGAATGACCGCTATGGACGCCGCAACGACAAGCGCAAAGGACATGATACGGGAGCTGTCGCTGTTGTACAACCGAGCAAGACAGGCGGCGATAACTCAGGAGATCACCGAGGTCTGCGGCGGCGCGGCTTCTGTTGATGAATAATTTTCCTTAGTAATATTAGTTTAGCGGGGGACTCTGTCCCCCACACCCCCTGCCAAAGGGGTGACCCCTTTGGAATCTCAGTTGTCGTAAATTTACCTGTATAAAGCCACCGTATTTACTTGTAATTTTAAGTTCGCATGGCTTTATACAGGAAAATTTACGATATTGGGTTCTAAGAGTTACCTCTCTGACAAGAAGTATAGAGAAACAAAATCTCCGCTAAGTTAATATTATTAAGAAAACAATCTTCCGTTCAGAAAGGATAGATGTAAGTATGGAGAAAGGAAGAATCACTCAGGTTATCGGACCTGTTATAGATGTGGAATTTCCGTCGGGAAAGCTCCCCATGATAAAGGACGCCCTGACCGTTGAGATAGACGGCAGACAGCGTGTCATGGAAGTTGCGCAGCATATGGGCAACCGCACTGTTCGCTGTATTATGCTTGCGGCAAGCGAGGGTCTCAGCAAAAACACCGAAGTCACGGCTACGGGAGCGTGTATAAAAGTCCCCGTAGGCGAAAAAACTCTCGGACGCATGTTTAACGTTCTCGGCGAACCTATCGACAAAAAGGGCGATGTGAACGCCGAGGAAAAATGGGAGATACACCGCAAAGCTCCCACGTTTCAGGATCAAAGCCCCGTCGTGGAAATCCTCGAAACGGGCATTAAGGTCATCGACCTTATCGCACCCTACGCAAAGGGCGGAAAGATAGGTCTTTTCGGCGGCGCAGGCGTGGGAAAGACCGTCCTGATACAGGAGCTTATCCGAAATATCGCCACGGAACACGGCGGCTACTCGATATTCACAGGCGTTGGCGAACGTTCACGAGAGGGCAACGACCTCTGGAACGAAATGCAGGAATCGGGCGTTATCAGCAAGACCGCCCTTGTTTTCGGTCAGATGAACGAACCGCCCGGCTCGCGTATGCGTGTTGCTCAGACGGGTCTTACAATGGCTGAATATTTCCGCGACCGTGAACACAAGGACGTACTGCTGTTTATAGACAACATTTTCCGTTACGTTCAGGCAGGCTCGGAGGTCTCTGCGCTTCTGGGAAGAATGCCCTCCGCCGTTGGTTATCAGCCTACGCTCGCTACGGAGGTCGGCGAATTGCAGGAACGTATCACCTCCACGAAAAACGGCTCTATTACGTCGGTTCAGGCAGTATACGTGCCTGCGGACGACCTTACCGACCCTGCTCCTGCAATAACGTTCGCTCACCTTGACGCAACTACCGTTCTTTCAAGAAAGATCGTTGAACAGGGTATTTATCCGGCAGTCGATCCCCTTGAATCGAACTCACGTATCCTTGAACCCGACGTTGTGGGCGAGGAGCATTACACCGTTGCAAGACGTACTCAGGAGCTTTTGCAGAAATACAAGGAATTGCAGGACATCATCGCAATTCTCGGCATGGAGGAGCTTGACGAGGAGGATAAGCTTGCCGTATACCGTGCAAGAAAAATACAGAAGTTCCTTTCACAGCCTTTCAACGTTGCGGAAAACTTCACGGGACTGAAAGGCAAGTACGTTCCTATAAAGGACACTATCGAGGGCTTCAAGGCTATCATTGACGGCGATATGGATAAGTACCCCGAATCGGCGTTCCTTATGGCTGGTACTATAGACGACGTACTCGCAAAGGCGAAAGAGATCGAAAGCGGTGTCTGATATGGCTAAAACTTTTTACCTTGAAATAATCGCCTCCGACCGCATTTTCTTTAAGGGGGACTGCGAGCATCTTGTAATAACAGCGATAGACGGCTTGCTCGGCATACTTGCAGGACACGAGCCGCTTGTCACCTCGTTGCCTACGGGCGAGCTGAAATACATGGTTGACGGCGAATGGAAGCATGCCGCAATATCCGAGGGATTTATAGAGGTAATGCCCGATAAGGCGGTAATTCTTGCGGATTCCTGCGAACTTCCCGAGGAGATAGACATAAAACGAGCGGAGGAAGCAAAAGAACGCGCCGAGGAAATGCTCCGTCAGCAGCAAAGCATACGTGAGTATTACGAAACGCAGGCGGCTCTCAACCGCGCCATGAACCGCCTTAAAGTATCGCAGAAGCATTTCCGCTGAGAAATTATTGGGAATTAGGCATTATGTATCAAAATTACGCTTTAATTTGTGCAATATCTCAAAATATACGCAGTTGCTATTGTTATACTTGACTTTTTTCTTAAAATATTGTAAAATAATAGTAATTGTCACAGACAAAAAAATAAAGGTCATAAATAAGACCGAAATATTTAGGAGGCAAAAGACGTGAAAAAGATCCACAAATCAACTTTCTTCATTGTCGTTGCTTTTATTGCGTTGTTCGCAGTCTCCGCTGTTACAGGCTTTGATTATTTTTACGGCGATAAAAATACTACCGTCGTAAAAGGCGTTGACGATATCCGTCTCGGTATTGACATACAGGGCGGCGTTGACGTTACTTTCGCCCCTGCGGACGACTATGACGCTACCGACGAGCAGCTTGACGCTGCCACTGAGACTATCAAAACCCGTCTTAGTTCTCTCGGTATCAACGACAACGAGATATACAGCGACCACAAATCAGACCGTATCATCGTCCGTTTCCCGTGGCAGGCAGGCGAAAGCGAATACGATGCAGGAGCTGCCGTAAAGGAACTCGGCGAAATGGCTGAGCTTACTTTCCGCAAGGGTACGGATTCCGAGACCGACGAGGACGGAAACGTTATCCCGACAGGCGAACTCGTCCTCAGCGGCGCAGACATCGAAAGCGCGGACTACATTCAGCAGCCCGACAGTAACGGCGATCTGGAATGGGTAGTTTCCCTCAAACTCAGTCAGAATAACGGCGAAGAAAAAAGCGGCTCGCAGAAGTTTGCCGAAGCTACCGCCGAACTTGCAGGAACAAACACTCCGATCTCTATCTGGATGGACAATACAATGATCTCCTATCCTACGGTAAACAATGCTATAACCGACGGAAACGCCGTTATTACGGGAAATTTTACCAGCGAATCCGCCAAAAAGCTTGCAGATCAGATAAATTCGGGTGCGCTTCCCTTTAAAATGGAAACGACAAGCTTCAAGACCATTTCCGCTACTATGGGAGAGGGTTCTCTTGACGCTATTATCCTTGCCGCATTCATTGCCTTTGCTTTCATTGCGGTATATATGATCGTACTTTACAGAGTCCCCGGCTTTGTGGCTGTTATCGCCATTATCGGACAGATTGCAGGTACTCTTGCGGCTGTTACGGGCTGGTTCGGCTTTATGCCCGGCTCTACGCTTACTATCCCCGGTATCGCAGGTATCATTCTTTCTATCGGTATGGGCGTTGACGCAAATATCATCACGGGCGAGCGAATCAAGGAGGAACTGCGTTCGGGCAAGTCTCTCGATTCTGCTATACGTGTTGCTTATAAACGTGCGTTCTCCGCTATCCTCGACGGAAACATCACAAACGTTATCATCGCTATCATTCTTATGGGCGCGTTCGGAGTTCCCACAAGCTTCTTCTCGAAGATACTCAACAGTACGGTATTTCGTATGTTCGGCGCAACCACAGAGGGCGTTGTTTACTCGTTCGGCTTCACACTCCTTGTAGGCGTTGTCTGCAACTTCGTTTTCGGCGTATTCGCCTCAAGACTTATGGTCACAGCGCTTTCAAAGTTCAAGGCGTTCCAGAACAGAAAGCTTTACGGAGGTGATGTCAAGTGAGTAAGAACAATAAAAAGACCACAGCTCCTGCCGTAACGGGAAAAATCTACGATTTCTGCTCGAAGAAAAAGCTTATTTTAATAGTTGCGGTATGCGTTGTCATCGCTCTCCTTGCAGGTATCGTCATCAGAGGAGTTAATCTCGCAATTGAATTTAAGGGCGGCACAATGCTGACTTATTCGTACACGGGCGACATCGACACGAATCAGTTAAAATCTACGGCTGAGGAGATCGTAAACGTTCCCGTCAACATACGAACAGGCGAAAGCCTTGACGACAGCGGCTATCAGGTGACCTTGTCGTTCACATCAAAAGACGGTCTTAACGCCGACAGACAGTTTGAGCTTAACGAAGCTCTTACAGAGAAGTTCCCCGACAACCAGCTTGAACTTTTCGATTCCAACGATGTAAGCCCCGCTTCGGGACGTGAATTTCTCTTAAAGTGCCTTGTAGCTATGATTCTGGCTGCCCTGCTCATTATCATCTACATTGCCCTGCGATTCAAGAAGATCGGCGGCTGGTCGGCAGGCGTATGCTCTATTTTCGCTCTCTGCCACGACCTTGCGGCGGCTCTTGCAGCTTCAATAATCTTCGGCTTTGAGTTCAACGCAAATATCGTTGCGGTAATTCTTACGATACTCGGTTATTCTATCAACAATACTATCGTTATTTACGACAGAATCAGAGAAAACAGGACGCTTTATCCCAAGGCTTCCCTTAACGAGCTTATCAACATGGGCTGCTCGCAGTCCCTCAGACGTTCGATAAGAACTTCTGTCACCACGATCGGAACTATGGTCGTAATATCCGTAGTTGTTCTCATAAGCGGCTACACTTCGCTGCTCAGCTTCTCTGTTCCGCTTATCTTCGGTCTTATTTCGGGTACTTATTCATCTATCTTTGTTGCTCCCGTAACATGGTCATGGTGGAAAGGCAGAAAACCCACTCAGAACGATAATAAAAATTAATTTCAAGCTGAAGCCAGCTTGACCGCAGTTCGCGTTCCCACTCGCAAGCTCGTTACTTTCTGCAAAACGAAAGTCTGCTTTCGCGTACTGAAATTTACTGTGATAAATTTTAACTTATGCGAACAAATAAAAATATTTCGCCATGGCGCTTATGATTTTCAGTCAAAAACGCTATGGCGTTTTCTATTGACAATGTAACGGCTTTGATGTATAATTATTACAAATATAAAACGAAATATAGCGGAGGGATGAGCATGAATCTACTTGTCATTAATTGTAGTCCTGTAAGAACAGGTGCTACATCTGAAATTGTTAAAATTGTTTCAGAAAGACTTTCAAGTACATATAATACCAAAAATATTTGTATAGACGATTATGATTTTAAGTTTTGTAAAGGTTGCCGAACTTGTCACAATACTGCTAAATGTGTTATGAATGATGACATACCGCTGATAATTAACGAATTTGAATGGGCAGATATTATTATTTCAGTTTCTCCCTCGTATTGGGCTGATATTCCGGGACAGTTCAAAGCGTTTATTGACAGATGTACGCCTTGGTGCAATACGCATGAGCCGCACGCCAAAATAAGCGGCGGTAAAAAAGGTTACTCTATCGCTTTACGAACAGGTCCCAACATGAAAGAATGCGATAGGATAATTCAAAGTATAGAGCATTTTTACGGTCATTTAGAAATCGAATGCTGCGGTAAACTCGGTTTGTGTTCCGTGGAATTTAAAGAAAATGTTGCAGAGAAAAAAGAGGAAATAATTTCGTTTTGCGATAATATTATAATGATGTAACTTCTGATTTATGCGAGTAATCGAATTATAACAACAAGCCCGAAAGCAGTTTCCCAAACTACTTTCGGGCATTTTCTATATGCGTATCGAACTGAGAACGTTTTTTGCGAAATTTTTACTGTTCACAAGCATGGAAAAGCGTCCCTCATTACGAAATTTCATAAAATGCAACTGATTTTAACATTAATGTTACTTCTTATTGGTTGACGTAACATTTTCTCTGTGATATAATCTAAATATAACATTAAAGGACGTGATAATAATGGCAGCAGAATTCAGCAGGCTAAAAATGTTTCGCAGACAAAGCGGCTTTACACAAGAGGATATTGCCGAAAAACTCGGAGTTTCCCGACAAGCCGTTGCAAAATGGGAACGGGGCGAAAGCATGCCCGACATAGAAAGCTGCATCAAATTGGCGGATATTTACCAGACTACAGTCGATATGCTCGTGCGGAACATCGGCACGGAAGATCACACCGACGACGGCAAGCATATTTTCGGCTTAACAAGGCTGAATTCAAAAGGACAAATTACGCTCCCTGTCAACTGCCGAAAGACATTTGGTCTTAAAGAGGGCGATACTCTGCTTGTTCTCGGAGATGAGGACAGGGGCATCGCTATAGTGAATATCGGCAGCATAGCCGACGGTATCACAGACGCCGCTAAAAATATGGGCAGTAAAATAAAAAGTCGCATAAAGGAAGGCAAGTAACATGACCGCTGTTGAAGCAAGATCTCTTGTTAAAAAATATAAAAACAAAACCGCCGTTGACTCGATAAGCCTGACTGTGGAAAAAGGCGAGCTTTTCGCGCTTTTAGGGGTGAACGGCGCAGGAAAGACCACGACTATACGCATGCTTTCCTGTTTAAGCGTTCCGACCTCGGGCGAAGCGTTTATCAACGGTCACAGTTGTATTTCCGAAGCGGAAACGGTCAAGTCGGAAATAGGCATTTCACCGCAGGAGACCTCCGTTGCGGAAAATCTCACCGTCCGTGAAAATCTTGAATTTATGGCGGCTGTCTACGGCTTTGACAAGGCGAAGATCAAAGAGCGTTCCGCCGAAATGATAAAGCTTTTCAGCATGGGAGAAGTGGAAAACGCCCGTGCAAAAACGCTCTCGGGCGGCTGGAAACGCAAGCTTTCCATTGCAATGGCTCTTATCAGCGAACCAAAGGTGCTTTTTCTTGACGAACCTACTCTTGGACTTGACGTTCTCGCGCGCCGTGAGCTGTGGTCGGCTATAGAAACGCTGAAAGGCAAGATCACCGTAATACTCACTACCCACTACATGGAGGAAGCCGAACGGCTTTCCGACAAGATCGCCATTATGGTAAACGGCAGGATCGCAGCCACGGGCAGTTTAGCCGAACTCGAAAAAATTTCGGGCAGAACGGGTCTTGAGGACGTATTCGTGGAGATCGCCGAAAGGAGCAGCAAAAATGTTTAAGGTAAAAGCATTCGCCGTGCGAAATATCAAGGAGCTTATGCGCGATCCGCTCAGCTATATTTTCTGTCTCGGTTTTCCTATCGTTATGCTTGTCGTTATGACGCTGGTAAACGAGAGCATTCCCGAAGAAGCCGGAATGACGATTTTTCGCATAGATAATTTAGCCGGAGGTATAGCCGTTTTCGGTCAGACGTTTATCATGCTCTTTACTGCGCTGACTGTCTCAAAGGACCGCAGCGGAGCTTTCCTTATAAGAATGTACGCTTCACCCATGAGGTCGGCGGACTTTATAGGCGGCTATATTCTTCCTATGGCGGCAGTTTCAGCCGTTCAGACGGCGGCGGCTTTTGCGGCAGCGTTGATTATTTCGCTTGTCACAAAAACCTCTCTTAATATTTTGGGACTCCTTGCCGCTGTTGCTGCAACGCTCCCGTCGGCTGTCATGTTCATAGGCTTCGGACTTCTTTTCGGCTCTCTGTTCAGCGAAAAATCAGCCCCCGGACTTTGCGCCCTGATAATTTCACTCGGCTCGTTCCTCGGCGGTATATGGTTCGATGCGGAGTCAACGGGCGGCGTTATGCTAAAGCTCTGCAAGTCGCTCCCTTTCTGGTACTGCACCAAAACCGCCCGTTCCGCTGTCGCTCTCGATCTCAGCTTTGACGAGTTCCTGCTGCCGCTTATTATCGTGCTTATCTGCGGAACGGCTGTTACAGCTTTGGCAGCCCTTTCTTTCAAATCAAAAATGAAAGCCGACCTATCTTAGCAGCGTGGCGGCGTGTCGCCGCAGCCGATTCACGTTTTCACTCGCAAGCTCGTTACTTTCTGCAAAACTCAAATTCTTTTCCGCGGTTGTTGCAATTTTGTGCTTATATCTAATGCTCGAAATTGCAACTGCTGAAAAGAAAAATTCCCCGATGTATGGACAGGTTGTGTCGTGTCCATACAACGGGGAATTGTTTTTGAATCGTTTTTTTTATTTATACGAAAAAATTTTTTTGACAATAATTGACAATTGCAGGTAATGATGATATAATAAAATAAAAATCAGGAGGTTTTATAATGAAATTCAGAAAAATTTTAGCTTCGTTTTTGGCGGTTACGGTTTTGGGAACGGCTATGCCTGTTGTTTCGGTGGAAATGCCTAAAATCTCCATGACCGCAAATGCAGAGGGAACAGAGGAATATACCGAGGGCGTTTATGAATCCATGAAATATAGGGTTTACAGCGATCACATTGAAATTTCAGACTGTGACGAAACCGTTACAAAAGTTGAAATCCCCGCTGAAATTAATGGTAAAAAAGTTACAAGTATCGGCAATGTTGCCTTTTCGGATTGTAGAAATCTGACAGAGATAACCATTCCCGATAGCGTTACAAGTATCGGCGATTCTGCGTTTTCTTTTTGTACGAATCTGACAGAGGTAACTATTCCCGAGTGCGTTAAAAGTATCGGCGGCAATGCGTTTCATGAAACGCCATGGCTTGAAAATGAACGAGAAAAAAATCATTTAGTAATCGTAAACGGTATTCTCATTGACGGTAAAACCTGCTCGGGCGATGTTGTTATTCCCGACAGTGTTTCAAGTATCGGTAATAATGCGTTTGAAAATTCTTCTTTGACATCAATAACGATTTCCGACAATGTTTCAAGTATCGGCAATAATGCGTTCGTGAATTGTTCTTTGACATCAATAACGATTCCCGACAGCGTTACAAGTATCGGCGAAAGGGCGTTCTATGATTGTTTGGATTTAGCAGAGATAGCGATTCCCGACAACGTTACAAGTATCAGCGATTATATGTTTTTTGGTTGTTCGGGTCTGACGGCGATAACTGTTCCCGACGGCGTTACAAGTATTGGTTATATGGCGTTTTACGGTTGTTCGAGCCTGACATCAATAACTATTCCCGAAAACGTTACAAGTATCGGAGCATTGGCGTTTAGGGAGTGTTCAAGTCTGACGTCAATGACTATTCCGGACGGCGTTACAAGTATTGGTTATATGGCGTTTGACGGTTGTTCTGGTCTGACAGAAATAATTGTTCCCGACAGCGTTACAGATATTGACTATTTTACGTTTTATGGTACGCCATGGATCGAAAATAAACGAAAAGAAGATACTTTAGTAATTGTAAACGGTTTTCTTATTGACGGAACAGCTTGTTCAGGCGATGTTGTTATTCCTGATACGGTCAAGAGCATTGGCGGACGTGCGTTTAATGGTTGTTTGGGTGTGACTTCGATAACTATTCCCGACAGCGTTACGCTTATCAGCAGCGAAGCGTTTTATTGTTGTTCACATCTGACAGAGATAACCATTCCCGACAGCGTTACAAGTATTAGTTTTGATGTGTTTTATGATACGCCATGGCTTAAAAATAAGCAAAAGGAAAATCCTTTAGTAGTTGTAAACGGTATTCTTATAGACGGTGGAACTTGTTCGGGCGATGTTGTTATTCCCGAGAGCGTTACAAGTATCGGCGAGTATGCGTTTTCTCGGTGTTCGGGTCTGACTGCGGTAACTATTCCCGAGAGCGTTTCAAGTATCGGCAATTGTGCGTTTTATAGTTGCGAGGGTCTTACGTCAATAACAATAGAAAACCCCGATTGTGAAATTTACGACAGCGCAGATACAATTTCAACCGATTATGATACCGAAAAATATGTTTATTATTTTAACGGCACAATTTACGGCTGCGAAAACTCGACCGCACAGGCATACGCTGAAAAATACAACAGAAAATTTGCTTTGATCGGCGCAGCGCCCGTACCGCCTGCAACAACTACAACAGTAACAACAACTAAAGCCACTACGACAACAACAACAACAACTACTACTACTACTACTACTACTAAAACGACTGCCGCACCCACAACTACCCCCACCACTCCGACCACCGCTGTATTGTTCGGCGACGCAAACTGCGACGGTAAAGTATCTATCGCCGATTCTACGGCTATCCTACAGCACCTCGGAAATCAGGACAAATACGGTCTATCTGAAAGCGGACTTGCAAATGCCGACGTTGACGGAAACAGCGGAGTTACCACAAACGATGCCCTTGTAATTCAAAAGATAGACGCTAAAATTCTGACTGCCGAACAGCTCCCGTTAAAAAAGTAGATCAATACACACTTCTCATAAAACAGCGGACTTGGGGTTCGCTGTTTTTTGATTTACGGAATTGATGTGTGAAAAATTTATCATAATTCATAACCTTTGAGGAAATTTTTGACAAAAAAATCAATAACAATTTGTTATTTTCGCTGAAAATTAAATTCTTAGTATATTTTTACTATTTAATTATTAAAAAACTGTTGATTTTTTTTGTAGAATGAGTTATAATAGAAGATGATAGAATCGTGGAGTATACACAAATTAGAAAATTGGCGTCCCGCTGCCGAAAAGCTGGGGCAGAAAGTCACATTAGGTTTTTTGACTTCTGCAAATGGAGATGGTTATGAATATTACACTTATAACAACTTCCTTTAACGACGAGGTTCACGGAACCTTCAATGACAAAAAAACAGGCTGCGGAATCAATCTGCTAAAGCCGGAAAATGTTACACGCTACCGTCGGGGCGGAAAAATGACCGACCTCGGCGAGGTCACCTGCGAACGCTGCAAGACCAAGATCGCCAAAGAAATGATAAAGTCCGACCAAAAGGAAATGAAGGCGATACTTAAAGAAGAACGCATGAAAGCCAAAAAAGGCATCGAGGACGAGGGCATCGTGCCGCTGGGAAATACTACCGCTAAGATCACGTCCGCTCAGAACGTTCCCGAACCCGAGCCGGAGCGTGTTCCCGAGCCGCCAAAGCCTGCGTTTCAGCCTAACGGTACGCCTGTTCTTGATAACGATCTGGCTAAATTCGCTATTAAAAAGCCCGACGAACAGCCCGAAGCTCCCTCTAAAAACGAGTTTGTTCCCGAGCCTCCCAAGCTTTTCGACGACGAACCCTCTGTCCCTGCTCAGCCCGAGCCTGCGCCGACACCTGCCGTCGAGGAGGACGATTTCTTAGCGCAGTTTGTAATACAGAAGCCCGATGAATCCGAAGCTGCCGCAGAGGAAAAAGAGGACGACTTCTTGGCGCAGTTTGCTATTTCCGCTCCCCACAAGGAAGAACCTCAGCAGGAAGAGCCGGAAACTCCTCCCGTACTGGACGATATTTCGGCTGCGTTGGCGGCAATGGAACAGTCGCCGATAAATTCAGCCCCCAAAGCTCCCGAACCGACGCCCGAGCCTGCGTCTGCTCCGAATATGGCGGACGAGGACGACATAATGAAGATGTTCGCTATCGGCGCGCCGCCTCAGTCGGAAGAACACGACAAGATCGCAATTGAGGAGAAGGACATCACGCCTGTCAAGACCGAACCTGCCCCTGTTGAAGAAGCTCCTGCGCGTGACTACTCGAGCGAATGGGATATTATAGCAAATCAGCTTTTCGGCGGAGCTTCCGAAGATGCCGAAGCTCCCGTTATCGAGGATATTTCTGCTCCCACGCTTGACAGTATCGCTCCCGTTGAAGCTCCCAAGCCTCCTGTTTTGGACGATATTGCCGACATAAAGGAAACTGCCGAAGCTCCGAAAGCTCCCGTTATCGAGAACATTTCTGCTCCCGTGCTTGACGATATTGCACCTGTTGAAGCTCCCAAGCCTCCTGTTTTGGACGATATTGCTCCCGCAAAGGAAACTGCCGAAGCTCCGGTTATCGAGGACATTTCCGCTCCCGTGCTTGACGAAATTGCACCTGTTGAAGCTCCCAAAGTTCCTGCTTTGGACGATATTGCTCCTGCAAAGGAAACTACCGAAGCTCCGAAAGCTCCCGTTATCGAGGACATTTCCGCTCCCGTGCTTGACGAAATTGCACCTGTTGAAGCTCCCAAAGTTCCTGCTTTGGACGATATTGCTCCCGTAAAGGAAACTGCCGAAGCTCCGAAAACTCCCGTTATCGAGGAGATTTCCGCTCCCGTGCTTGACGATATTGCGCCTGTTGAAGCACCCAAATCTCCTGTTTTGGACGATATTGCTCCCGTAAAGGAAACTGCTGAAGCTCCCGTTATCGAGGAAGTTTCCGCACCCGAAGAAGAGGAAGACGAACGTCCCATACTCGAAGATATTGACGACGACGATGACGACGAGCTTGAACTCATCTCAGAGTCCCTTGAACCGAAAGCTCCTGTGCTTGATAATATTTCGGACGCTATCTCGGCTATGAATATCCCTGCGCCGAATGTTTCAAAGCCTGTGTCCGTTCAGCCTGCTCCCGTTCAGACTGCTCCCGTTCAGACTGCGCCTGTGCTTGACGACATTTCCGCCGCATTATCGGCTTTGAATGCGAATACTCAGCCTGTAGGCGCTGTTCCCGTTCAGTCTGCGCCTGTTTCGCCTGTACCCGTACAGCCTGTTCCGACAGTACCGGTCCAGCCTGTTCCGACAGTTCCCGTACAGCCTGTCGCACCTGCTCCCGTTCCAATGCAGCCTACCGCTCCAATCGCAGGAGCTTTAAGTCAGGTCATTTCCGTACCTCAGATAACAGGCTATAACGACAAGAATCAGCCTATTTATACATATGTTCAGATGCAGATACAGGGCTATGATCAAAACGGTCAGCCTATCCTTGTGCCGATGCCGGGTCAGACTATCCCCGTCCCGACAGCTCCGACCACGTTCAACCAGACTTTCAATCAGAACACGAGACTTCGCGATGCCATTGCCGCGGCTAAGGAAGTTCCCAAGTCCTCAAAGGATATGACTCCCGGTCAGCGTATCGCCGCCGCAGAAGCCGCAAAGGGTTCTCCCATATCGGCAAACGTTTCAAAGATAGCAACAAATCCTCATACAAGGTCTACTTCTCAGGCGTTTATCTCAGCTATCTCGGTTTCCAAGGAATACGCAAATCAAAGTCTTACGGAGACTCAGGGGCTTAAACAGAGAACGGGCGTTCTCAATTCCGTAGAGGACGTTCTCTCACAGTTGGGCGACAATTCGCTTAAAGAGAAAAAGCTTGCCGAGGCTAAGGCTCAGATCAGCATTCCCGCATATCAGGAGTACAAAGCTCCTTCAAAAACGACCTCCTATTCGCCGAAGCCTGCCGCACCGAAAGCAGCTCCCACTCCTGCTCCTGTTCCCGTGAACAACAGACCGCTCACTAAATCCGAGCTTAGAGCCAAGAAAAAGCAGGACAAAATAGACGCTAAGTTCCAGAAGGAAATGTCAAAAAGAAAATAAATTACTTAAATCAATGTGGAGGACTTTGTTGTCCTCCTGCATGATTTGATAATATTGTTAATTAAACCACATACGAGGTAAAAACATGGATAAAAACGAGATCATAAAAGAGCTTCAGTCCAAACTGGGCGATTCACCCGAGGAAAACGACAAAATTCTCCGCGCCGAGGGCGAAAAATTCGCCAAAGAGGGAAATATTGAGGGCTTGAATATAGTGGGCGAGATGATACTTGACAACATGCCCGACGACCGAAAAAAAGAGATCGAACGCCTGACGCATCTTGACGGACTAAGGCTCGATCAGTTCCACAAAAATATTTTAGACCTTATCTCCGAACGTAAGATCGTTGAAGCCGTTCCATTAGCCGAACGCCTTTACAAAAAGATAATTCTTGACTATGCTCCGACGGATAAGGCGAAATTTGTTTCGTTGAGAAATCCCTTTGAGGACAATCTGTGTCAGACGCTTTTCAAGGACGACAGGATCCTTAACCGCACGCCTTTCGATTTTTCGGAGTATATAACGACCTACGCCTATCTTCTTGTTGAAGCGGGCGCAAACGTTGACGCTATCCCGATACTCGAAAAAGCGATAGAGTACAACCCCGTGGACGTTGGTCCGAGATTTGAGCTTTGCGAAATATACAAGATAATCCGCAACAAGAAAAAGGTTCTGGAGGTTACGCGCGACACTCTGAAAATCGCTTCCTCACCTGTCGCCATTGCTCGCTGTTACGCCAATGTCGGCTATACCCTTACGGATTACGGCGATTATGAGGACGCAGGCGTTTTCTATACGGCAAGCGTTATGTTTGCGCCGAACCCTGCTATTCCTCTTGAAATGAAGCACCTGACCGACTTAAAGGGTTCGCCTATTACAAAGCCGTCGCAGAAAAAGGTCATCGACACGATGAAGAAGTACGACATTGAGTACGGTCCGGATAAAACCGTTATCGAGGTAGCGGCTCAGCTTGCAAGCCATTACATTATCAAAAAGGACGTTCCGAACGCTTTGAATGCGCTGAAAATAACGTACAATCTGACGTTGGACGAGGGCGTTAAAAAGCTCATATTACAGCTTGACCCAAACTCCCCGATGCTCAGACCTAAGCCCGAGGACGACGAAGCTGCTGCGGCAAACAGAGCAAATATCACACATAGCTGATTCCAAAGCAGACTGATTTTTTCAGTCTGCTTTTTTATAGTAAAAAAATTCGACTGAAAATTAAAAAAACGGATAGCCTTTAGCTGTTAGCCATTAGCTAAAGGCTAACAGCTAACGACTTTATTGTGCGAGCTGCTGTATAATGCTCATTTATAGGTTTGATATTATTAACAGAGTTTGCCTGCTGAATTTGTTCAAAAAATCATAATATTTTTCCCAAAATCAATTGACTTTTTTTTAAAATTGCGTTATAATATTATTGTAATAAGCTGAGAAACCTCTCTCAGCCCATGAAGGAAGGTAAATTTTATGGCAAATGAAAAAAGCTTAAAAATTTTAATTGTAGATGACGATAAAAATATATGCGATCTGCTAAGATTATATCTCGAAAAAGACGGCTACAGCGTTATCCTCTCCCACGACGGCGAAGAAGCTGTGGTAAAATTCAACGCGCTTAAACCCGATATGGTTCTGCTCGATATAATGCTCCCCGGTATGGACGGCTGGCAGGTGTGCCGTGAAATACGTAAAAAATCCAACGTCCCGATCATTATGATAACCGCTAAGGGCGAGACTATCGACAAGGTTATCGGTCTTGAACTCGGCGCGGACGATTACATCGTGAAGCCCTTTGACGCTAAAGAGGTCATTGCACGTATCAACGCTGTCACAAGACGTGTGGGCAGCATAAACGTTGAACCCGAAGTTAAGGAAGTCCGCTACGAAAAGCTTTCCGTAAATATGACGCGCTACGAGCTGAAAGTAAACGGAAAGATCGTCGATACTCCGCCCAAAGAGCTTGAACTGCTCTACTATCTCGCCGCTAACCCGAACAGAGTTTATACCCGAGATCAGCTCCTTGACGAAGTATGGGGATTCGAGTACTACGGCGATTCCAGAACTATTGACGTTCACATCAAGCGTCTGCGTGAAAAGCTGGAGGGCGTTTCCGACAAATGGGCGCTCAAAACAGTCTGGGGCGTGGGATATAAATTTGAAGCGGAGGAAGAAGAATAAGTTGTTCGCTGCCGTTTCAAAAATAATTTGCAGTAACCTTATCGGCAGATCATGTTTTCCTTTACGCCTTGTCAAAAATTCTCCCTTTAACAACGATTAACGACAAACAAAATTTTCTGACATAGTTATTTGTAAAATCAAAGATAATTGGGGGGTGGTTTTGACTGTCCCCTTTACTTATATAGAGGTGATTTTTCTGAGATCCAAAAACAGCTCGTATTATCGCATTTTTCGGCTGATAATGATGGTTACCGCCTGTGTGCTTGTTTCACTGGGAGCTGTGGTAGTCAGCGTTTCAGCGGCGATATACCGCAATTCTGAGCTTGAAAAAGTAAAATCGGCAGGCGATTTTTTCATAAGCTGCATTACAGACGATTACAACGAAAATAAAGACGACTATCTGAACGCCGCCGAATACTACGGCTATAAGCTTGCCAGCGAACAGGAAATACGCTTGTATATGTTCGACGCTGACGGAAAATGCCTTATCGCGCCGAACGGCGATACGTCAAACGCAAAAAATCTCACCAAAAACACGATGTCCGAACTTGAAGAAGAGGACTTTTTGGGGATAGACTCGGAATTTCTCTCACAGAGAGTGCCGAGCTTAATGTATATTACGAAATTTTTCCTTGAAGAAGACAACAATAAATTTACTCCGAGATACATTCTCGCCGCAGCAACTACCGAAAATGTGGACGATTTCAACATAGCCGTACTTATCGTCTATTCTTCGGCGGCTCTGCTGCTTTTCGCAGGCTGCTTTGTCGTTTTCAGAAAAAGGATAGAAGCAAATATGAAGTTCGAGGCGGAATTTCTGCGCATTGTCGAAAACTACTCCAAAGACGAGTTTTCGGAAAAGCTTTCTACCGATATTTCGCCGAACCTCATTCAGATATGCGACTTGGTGAACACTCTTGCCGCAAACGTTGAAAAAAGCGAGGAAACAAGCCGAACCTTTATTGCCAACGTTTCCCACGAACTGAGAACGCCCATGACCACTATCGGCGGCTTTGTTGACGGTATTCTTGACGGCACTATCAAGAAAAGCCGTCAGCAGGAATACCTCATTCTGGTTTCTCAGGAGATACAGCGGCTTCGCATTCTGATAACCTCCATGCTCAATATGAGCCGCTTTGAATCGGGAACGATGCGTCCCAATTTCAAGGAAACTAACCTCACCGATCTGGTAATTAAGGTCGTACTGATGTTTGAAAAACGAATAGAGGAAAAAAATCTACAGGACGAGGAGCTTGACAGCCGCCGTATCATTGCCGTTGCGGACGCCGACCTCATGCAGCAGGTCGTCTACAACCTTGTGGAAAATGCGGTCAAATTCGTAAACGAGGGCGGCACGCTTTCATTTACCTTCGATAAAAAGGACGACATATGCATTATCGGTATCAGAAATACGGGCGAGGGTCTTAAGGATAACGAAATACAGCAGGTTTTCAACCGCTTCTACAAAACCGATTCCTCACGGGGCAAGGACACTACGGGTCTTGGTCTCGGACTTTCTATCTCACGCAAGATAGTACATCTTCATCACGGTCATATCGTTGTAAAGAGCGTTTACGGCGAGTATACCGAATTTCAGATACAGATCCCCGAGGACTGCACTCGTGGGGAAAAAGAGAAAAAAGATTAAGGAGCAGCTATGGATCAGAGAGACAATGTTTTTAACGAGCTTCAAAAAAATCAACCCGAGGAAACAAACACGCCGCAGACTCCCGAACCCTCTCAGGCTTCGGAAAATGCGGCTGCGCAGGAGAACAGACGAAACATTCAGCAGACGCAGTATAATTCGGCGCAGCAGCAGTTCCGTCAAGGAGCATACGATCAGGCTCAGCAGCAATATAATGCGAATCAGCAGTTTAATCAGGAGCGGCAGTACGAACAGTACCGTAACCAGTTTTCCCCGAATCCGCCGCCCTCTCATATGAACGGCTATTACAATAATCCGTATTACGGCGCAGGAGCTTACCCGAACGCCGAACAGCTACGTGCGGCGGCTGAAGCAAAGGAGAAAAATCAGCGGATACGCCGTGAAAAAACTATCGTTGTGCTGTTTTTCATACTCGTTCTTGCCGCCCTTATAATGGGAATTACGGGCATCGTATATGATATTGCAACAAGCGGAAAACGTCTTAGGGGCGCAGGTACGGCGAATCAGGTAGTTATCTATCAGAACTCAAAGCCCGAGGGAGCTGACGATAATATTTCCGAACCCGATGAAAACGGTCGTTACTCCACAGAGGGCGCGGCGGCGGCAGTACGTAAGTCTATCGTGGAAATTTACACCTATTCCGACGCTTTTCAGAAGGATCTGGAGGGCACAGGCTCGGGCGTTGTTCTCAACGAACAGGGATATATCGTGACAAACGCTCACGTCCTTTCCGCAACAGGCTATCATGACGTTCACACAGCGGACGGCAAGGTGTACTCCGCATCGGTTGTGGGACGTGACTCGAAAACCGATATTGCGGTTCTTAAAATCAACGCTTCCGACCTTGTGCCTGCCGTTCTCGGAAACTCCGACGAAGTGATAGTTGGCGAGGAAGTTATCGCTATCGGCAATCCTGCAGGTCTTACGGGAACTGTAACAAACGGCATCGTTTCAGCCGTAAACCGTGAAATACGCAGCGATTCCACAGGCTTTGAAATGAACTGCATTCAGACAAATGCCGCTATCTCACCCGGCAACTCGGGCGGTGCTCTGGTAAACATGTACGGTCAGGTCATCGGCATTACGTCGTCTAAATATGTCAGCGGCTTTTACGAGGGTCTTGGCTTTGCGATTACTATCAACGAGGCTAAACCTATCATCGAGGAGCTTATAAACAACGGATTTATCGGCGGAAGATTCCGCATCGGAATTACCTTGATAGACATGAGCAGCGAGGAAAATGTGGCGACTATTGAATCGAATCTGGGATTTGAACTTCCCGAGGACTTCAAGGGCATATATATTGAGGATATTAGCGAGGACTGCGATATTTCCAAAACTGCGCTGAAAAAAGGCGATTTTATCACTAAAATAAACGGAACGCCCATTGAAACATACGATGAGATGTACGATACCATAAGCGCGTCATACGGAGCAGGCGATACAGTTCCGGCTGACTGCGCTCATGTCAGAAAGGACGGCAGTATCAAGGAGTACAAAATAGAATTCAAGCTTATGGAGGACACCTCCGGCGATTATTAAGAAAAAAACAGGGGGATTTAAAATGAAATTCAGAAAAATTTTTGCTTCGCTTTTGGCGATTACGGCTTTGGGGTCGGCTATTCCTGCGGTATCGGTGAATATGCCGAATATCGCCATGACTGCTAATGCGGAGGACTATACCGAGGGGACTTACAAATCGCTTTATTATAAGGCTTACAGCGACCATGTTGAGATCACAGGCTGTGATAAAGCCTCAGCAGAGGTTGTTATCCCAAGCAAAATTGACGGACTGCCTGTTACAAGTATCGGAGTTATGGCGTTTTATAAACGTTCAGATCTGACAAAGGTAACTATTCCCGGCACCGTTACAAGTATCGGCGATTATGCGTTTTTGAATTGTTACAGTCTGGCATCAATAACTATTCCAAAGAGCGTTACAAATATCGGCATCGATGCGTTCAGGGATACGTCATGGCTTAATAATAAACGGAATGAAGATCCTTTGGTAATTGTAAACGGTATTCTTATCTACGGTAAGGATTGCACGGGAGATGTTGTTGTTCCCAACGGCGTTACAAGTATCGGCTGTTTTGCGTTTGAGGAGTGTTCGGGTCTGACGTCAATAACTATTCCGGACGGCGTTACAAGTATCGAAGCGGGGACGTTTAACAGTTGTACAAGTCTGAAATCAATAACTATTCCAAAGAGCGTTACAAATATTGGCAACGGTGCGTTTAACAATACGCCGTGGCTTGAAAATAAACGAAAAAAGAATCCTTTAGTAATTGTAAACGGTTTTCTTATCGACGGTACGACCTGCTCCGGGGACGTAGTTGTTCCCGAGGGTGTTAAAAATATCAGCGAAAATGCGTTTAGGGAATGCTCGGGTCTGACATCGGTAACGCTCCCCGAAGGCGTTACAAGTATCCGATATGCTGCGTTTTATGAATGCTCTGAGCTGAGATCAATAAATCTTCCCGACGGTATTACAAGTATCGGCAAAGAAGCGTTTTATAGTTGTACATCTCTTACGTCAATAACTATTCCCGACAGCGTTACAAGTATTGGCGACGGTGCATTTTTAAGATGCAGAATGAGCGAGGTAATTATTCCCGACGGCGTTACAAGTATCGGCGATGAAGCGTTTTTTGATTGTTTGAATCTGGTGTCAGTAACAATTCCCGAAAGCGTTACATATATCGGCGGCGATGCGTTTGCGGGTACGCAATGGATAGTAAAAAAACGAAACGAAAATCCGTTAGTAGTTGTAAACAATATCCTTATCAGTGCAGAACTTGGCATGGAAAATGCTGTTATTCCCGATGGTGTTACAAGTATCAGCGGCGAAACGTTTTCAAATTGTCGTGATCTGACATCGGTTATTATTCCTGACAGCGTTACAAGTATCGGTTCTTCTGCGTTTTATGCCTGTTCGTCTCTTACGTCAATAACAATTCCCGACAGCGTTACAAGTATCGGTTCTTCTGCGTTTCGTGATTGTTCGTCTCTGACATCAATAACAATTCCCGACGGCGTTAAAATTATCGAAGATTATATGTTTGGGGATTGTACAGCTCTGAAAGAGGTAATTATTCCCGACAGCGTTACAAGTATAGACGGTTATGCGTTTGATGGCTGTACGGCTCTTACGTCAATAACTATTCCCGACAGAGTTGCAAGTATCGGCGCTCAGGCGTTTGGCGGCTGTTCGGCTCTTTGGTCAATAACAATTCCCGACAGCGTTACAGATATCGGAACTTATGCGTTTAATTCTTGTTCGTCTCTTACGTCAATAACTATTCCCAAAAGCGTTACAAATATTGCTGAGGGTGCATTTACAAGATGTGAGAATTTAGAAACAATAATAATAGAAAACCCCAAATGTGAAATTTATTATGAAAAATTTACAATTTCAAACGGCAAAGATGAAGCAGGGAGGTCTTACTTCAACGGTATAATTTACGGCTATGAAGACTCCACCGCACAGAGATACGCTGAAAGACATGGATATAAATTTGAACCTCGCAGCAAAGCTCCGGCGGCGCTTGCTATGGGCGATGTGAACGGCGATAAAACTATTGATTCAAGCGATGCTACAGTTGTTCTCACCGACTATTCCCTGACCTCCACAGGCAAGGGTTCTAAACTTACCTCCGCTCAGAAAATCGCCGCCGACGTCGATAAAGACGGCAAGATAGATTCCTCCGACGCTTCAACGATACTGCAATTCTACTCATACGTTTCAACAGGCGGTACGGAAACGGATATGTCCAAATGGTTGGCGAAATAACATTAACAAATCAAAGCGGCGTGGCGGCGTGGTAGCGTGTCGCCGCACCCATTGCGACCGTATTCTTATGAACGGGATATGCGTCCCCGTATTCGAGAACCTGTTCAGTCCCCCTCCCATAGAAAGGAAACAAGGTGTTATTTTATGAAGAAAATCAGATTTACAGCAGTCGTTTTAGCAGCTTTGACGGCTGTTATGCCCATGTCTGCGAATTGTTTCAATGCGTTTCCGAACGCGGCGGCGGAATCGGCTGAGGAAGAAACTGAAATATATTACAACGATATGTACTTTTTGCCGAGAAAGGGCAGACCAAATGAACTCATATTAGAAAATTATCACGGAAAGGAACCGAATCTTGTCGTACCCGAAACGGTAGAGGGAGCGACCGTAACAGGGATCGGCGACAGCGCGTTTGCCTTTAGCAAGGCTAACGGCAAAGTTGTTGAAAACGTCACTCTGCCCGACTGTATCGACTACTTTGGCAGCAATGTTTTCATGAGTTCAACGGTCGTTTCCGTAAACATACCCAAGAAGCTGAGATTTATCCCGAGTTTGACGTTTGCAAGCTGTAAAAATCTCGAAACGGTCGTCTTTCACGACGATATAGTTTCTATAGCAAATTCAGCATTTCAGAACACGACTGTAACGCTCCCGAAAAATTTGCAGGAAAGGGTCTCAGATGACAGCAAAGTCAAGTCTACGACCTCCGAATCTAAATATTACTCCGTAAACGGCGATTTTAAAATTTCAACTGCAACCGACGATGAGACAGGCAGCCGCTGCTGCAATATCGAGGGATATACGGGAAACAGCTCCGAGATCGTTTTCCCCGCAAGCATTTTCGATATTCCCGTGAAAAGCATTTCTCTTGCGAATCTCGATACGTCGGCAACTAAATCCTTAACGTTTCCGAAAACAACGCAGAACATTTCTATCGAAGCTGATTCCTTCAGCAACTCCGCTATTTCAGAGTTGATCATAAATTCGCCGTGTACCTTAAACAAAAATGCGTTCGGGAACTGCACCAAGCTGAAAACCGTCACATTTAACGAGGACGCCGTAATAAGCAGGGACGCTTTCAGCGGTTGTACAAGCCTTACTTCTGTTGAATTTTGCGGTAAAGCCGATCTCGATCAGTACGCTTTCATTGGCTGCGACTCCCTTGAAAATATCACCCTCGATACCTCGCAGCCAATAAACGGATATGCCTTTGACGACTGCTTATCGCTTATGAAAATAAATTCCGAACCCGTTTTTGACAGCTCAACAGGCGGCTTTGACCCGAAATACAGCGATTTTATCAAGGAAAGCTTTTATATGGCTGAGGAGGTCGGATTACTGAACGAATACGTTAAAGCGCAGTATAAGCGTATCGCAGAAGAAGTTACTGCGCCCTATGACAGCGACACCGAAAAGGTCAAGGCTCTGCATGATTGGGTTTGCAAAAATACTCGGTATGCCACAGGCGACACAAATCCGGCGGAATTTCATACGGACGCATCTATATTGCTGAACGATTCCACCGTATGCGAGGGCTATGCGAAAGCGTTTAACCTGCTTTGCCATTCCGTAGGTATCGAATCGTATTATATCCACAGCAGCAACCATGCGTGGAATATAGTGAAGATCGGCGGACATTTCTTCCATGTCGATACAACATGGGACGATGTGGACGGCGTTAAATATTCATGGTTTATGAGATCGGACAGCGAATTGAGCGTCGATAATTCTCACAGCGATTGGAAAGCGTATATCCCCTCGTCGCTCCACAGTCTCCAGAAGGACGGTACGCCTGAATGCAGCTATCAGATAGGTGACGTAAATCAGGACGGCAAAATTTCCGCGGCAGACCTCGTAAAAATGAACCGCTATCTGCTTAACGCCGAATCCGAAACGGCAGATAATGTCGTCCTCTACGATATGACCCTTGACGGCAATGCGGACGTTTTTGATATGGTACTTATGCGGAAAAAGGTTATTGAACAGGTCTGATAATTGTTTCTTGTTATGCGGACACGTTATACTTCTTTTGTTATTTCCTTTTCCTGAGACAGGTGGCTACGGGGACGCATATTCCTTACATAAGAATACGGTCGGCAATGCCTGCGGCGGCTCGCCGTTGTTAAAAATGCACAAAAAAGCCGTGGAAAATTTTTGCGTATTTTTCGCTGAAACACTTGAAAAAAGCTTTTATTTATGGTATAATAAAAAAGCTAATTGAAAATACAGGCATTATGCGCCTTAAATACACGGAGGTAAATAAATTATGAGCATTCTTGAGATCATAGGCGGAGCGATCCTGCTCGTTACATGTATCACTATCATTGTTCTGTGCCTTGCGCAGGAATCGAAGTCTCAGGACAGCATGACGGCTGCTCTTACAGGAGCAAGTTCCGATTCTTTCTACGGTAAAAACGAGGGCAGAAGCCGTGAGGCTATCCTCGCTAAGATCACAAGAACAGCAGGAATTATCCTTTTCGTGCTTACGCTTGCAGTAAACATCATTCCGATATTTACCGAAAAGTAATCGAACGCCCCGTGACTTTAATGGTCATGGGGCTTTTTAAGTTAAATTCAGGGAGAAAATAAATGGCAGAAAAAAAGAAAAAGAATGGCGCGGAGGTAAGCGTCGAAAGCTATAAAAATAAAATAGTGACATTTTTAAGGGGCTGCAATAAACGGCTTATGCCTTTGAGCGAGCTTGAAACTAAGTGCCGTACCAAAAAATCGGGACGGGAAAATTTCGTTCAGGCATTCGAGGAGCTTCGCAACGAGGGCGTTATCACAGTCCGCAAGGGCATGAAAGCCGCATTATGCTCGAAGCTCGGCTTCAAATGCGCCGAGATAACACGGCTTAGCCGCACGTTCGGCTTTGCCGTTACCGAGGACGGAACGGAGTACTTTATTCCCGGAAAGTGCATGATGGGCGCTATGCCACGCGACCGTGTGCTTATTGCCGATATTCCATCACGTTCGGGAGAACCCGAGGGAGAGGTGCAGGATATTCTCAGTTTTGGAAGCTCCGTCCTCACGGGCGTTATCGAGTATGAGGAGGGCAGCCTTTACCTTGTTCCCGATATAGCTTCACGCAATCATATGATAATTTCAAAGTCCGAAAGCGTTCCCTTTGCGGAGGGCGATAAGGTCATGGCGGAGATCGTCTACAGGGGCAAGCGGCACGCCGAGCATAAGGTCAGGATAACTTCCGTTTTCGGCAGTTCCGATCTTGCGGCAGCCTGCGCGGAGTCTATAATTGCTTCAAGCGGTATCGTTTCCGAGTTTTCGGAGGACGTTCTGAAAGAAGCCCGTAAAATTTCCGAGGGCGGCGTTCAGGAGTACAGCTTCAACAACCGTGAGGATCTCAGGGAACTGCCCATATTCACCATAGACAGCGCAGAATCAAAGGATCTGGACGACGCCGTTTCAGTTGAAAAAACTGCGGAGGGCTGGCTATTAGGCGTTCATATTGCCGATGTGTCCCACTATGTCAAGGGCAACAGCGCGCTTGACAAAGAAGCTATCCGCCGAGGAACGAGCGTCTACTATGCGGATAAGGTCATTCCCATGCTGCCGAAAGAGCTTTCCAACGGCATATGCTCCCTCAATCCCAACGAGGACAGGCTCACCCTTACGGCGTTTATGGAGCTTGGTACAGACGGTGAAATGAAAAATTACCGTTTCTGCAAGTCGGTTATAAGGTCAAGGGTGAAAGGCGTTTATTCCGAGATAAACAGCATTCTTGACGGCTCGGCGGACGGCGAAATATCGGCAAAATACGAGTGCGTTTCAAGCGAGATAGCTCTTATGGACGAACTTGCGGATATTCTTATCGAGCGGAAAAAGCAGCGTCATGCGCCCGAGCTTGAAACGTCCGAAAGCAAGCTTATCATAGACGGCAGCGGAGTTTGCTGCGACATAGTTCCCCGTGAAAGGGGAAAGTCCGAGCGTATTATCGAGGAATTTATGCTTTGCGCCAACGAAGCGGCGGCAAGGCTTGCCCGTGAGCGGAAGATACCCTTTGTTTATCGTATCCATGAAACTCCGCCGGAGGAAAAAACGGCTGCTCTATGCGAGATGCTGACTAAGCTCAATGTGGAATATCCCCATTTTCAGGAGTTCAAGCCTGCTCATGCGGCGCAGATACTTGAAAACGTAAGGGGAACGGATAAGTTCGAGGCGGTGAATATGATGGTTCTGCGCTCTATGGCAAAGGCGAAATATTCCGAAGAACCTCTCGGGCATTTCGGACTGGTGTTAAAGGATTACGCACATTTTACAAGTCCTATCAGAAGATACCCCGATATGGCGATACATCGCATAATTACGGACGTTTTGGCAGGCTACGGCGATACGTGGCTTGCAAAGCGTTACAGCGGATTTGCGGTCAATGCGGCTGAAAGCTCGACTGCGGCGGAGGTGCGTGCGGTCTCTGCTGAAAGAGCGTGCGAGGACTGCTATAAGGCGGAGTATATGAAGCGGCATATCGGCGAAAGCTTTACGGCGAAAATCTCGGGCGTTACGGAATTTGGATTTTATGTGCAGCTCCCTAATTCAGTGGAGGGACTGGTACACATACGCACTCTGCCCGAGGGCGAATACGATTACAGCGAGCCTGTTGCGCTTACCGAAAAGTTCAGCGGCGTTTCCTATGAGCTTGGCGATACGGTGAGAGTTCTTTGCGCTGCGGTGAACGTCAGCGAGGGAAATATTGATTTTGTGCTTGACGAGGAGGAACAATAATGAAGAAGATACTGCCGTTTCTGACCGTTCTGACGTGCGTTCTGACCCTTGCGTCGTGCGGTGACAAGAAAAAAGGCGAAAGCGACGTTCCCGAAAGCGTAAGCGGAACTTCCGCCGCCGTTGAAGCTTCGACCGAGGAGCAGACTTCGGCTGAGGAAGTCGGCACAGTTCCCGAAAGCGGTACTGCCGCCGTGACCGAGGAGGCTTCCCTGACAGTGCCTACGTCCGCTTCGGGGGAAGATCTGCATTATCCCGAGGGCGGCGAGGAGTTTGAGGAACAGCTTGAAACAGATGTTTTAGCGGCTGCGCAGGAGCTTTTCAACAAGGCTTGCGAGACCGAGTGGAGCTTTACCGTAGGTTCGCCGTACAGTCTCGATACGTCGCAGTATATCAGCAACGAGTACGGCTGGCAGTTTTACCTTATCACCGAGGACGGCGTTGACTCCCTTGACGATGTGAGAGCGGATTATCACGAGGTTTTCAGCGAAAATTATGAAGATGCTCTTGACGAGGTGTTCATGGAGGAGAACGGCAGGGCGTACTGTCTGAACGGCGCAAGAGGTTCGGATATTTTTTACGAAGGCTCTAAAGTCGCTGAAATAACGGGCAGAACGGACGGCGAAATAAATTTCAGAGTCGAAAACAGCTACAGCGGCGACGGCTTCGGCGGCGGAGCATACACGGAGGACGCCGAATTTTCGGTAGTCAGGGACAGCGACGGCGTATGGAGAGTCGGCAAATTCAAGCTGCCTTATTAACATATTTATTTTAATGACACGGTACGCCGTGTCATTACTTATGTAAAATCTGTGTAAAATATTACAAAATGATATTGACGGGAACGTCTGTGTAAAGTATAATTATGTTTGTTCGGACAGCCTTTGTTCCGAACAAAATAAACTGATGAGGAGTAATTTATGGACGGATTCTCGGTGTTCAACATATTTACCATGCTCGGGGGACTTGCGTTCTTTCTCTATGGTATGAATGTAATGTCCACAGGACTTGAAAAGCTTGCGGGCGGAAAAATGGAGGTCGCTCTGAAAAAAATGACTTCCAATCCTTTTATGGCGCTTACTCTCGGCACTGTCATAACCATTGCCATACAGTCGTCCTCCGCTATGACGGTAATGACCGTAGGCTTTGTAAACTCGGGAATAATGGCTCTTATCGACACGGTAGCCGTCAGCTTCGGCGCAAACATCGGTACGACCTTTACCGCATGGCTGCTCTGTCTTAACGGTATCGACAGCAAGGGCAGCGAGGGGATAGGCAGTTTTCTCATGCAGCTTTTAAAGCCCGAGTCGTTCTCGCCGCTTCTTGCCCTTGTAGGCATACTTATGATAATGACCTGTAAAAAGGCTAAGAAAAAGGACGTGGGACGTATACTTGTCGGCTTTGCAGTCCTTATGACGGGTATGGATCTGATGAAAGAATCTATCGACCCGTTGGCTAATTCTCCCGAATTTCAGAGAGTCCTTACCGCCTTTAATAATCCGCTTCTCGGCGTTATCGTGGGAGCTGTATTTACGGGAATTATCCAAAGTTCGGCTGCGTCTGTCGGTATTCTTATGACGTTTTCCGTTGGAAACAGCCTTACCTACGGAATGGCTCTGCCGATAATCATGGGACTTAATATCGGAACGTGCGTGACTGCCCTTATCTCCTCTATCGGCGTAAGCAGGGACGCCAAGCGTGTTGCCGTTATACATGTACTCATAAATACCGTAAGTACGGTGGTTTTCCTGCCTATAGTCATGATATTGCAGGCGGTCACGCCTTTGGGGGACTTTATGGCTCAGCCCACGGGATATATGGGAATAGCGGTAATGCACACGGCTTTCAACGTTGCGGCGACCATAATGCTCATGCCGTTTTCAAAGCAGCTCGTTAAGCTTTCTCAGCTCATTGTACGTGATAAAAAGGGCGAGACAGAGGAAAAGAAAAACGCCTTTGCCGCTTTGGACGATCGCTTTATGTCCACCCCCAGCGTTGCCGTAGAGGCTTGCAGAGGAGTTTCGCTTGACATGGCAAAGCAGACGAAAAAGGCTATAGATATGGCTCTCGGACTTCTTACGGCTGAATATGACGAAAAGGCTGTACAGACCGTTATTGATCTGGAGGACTTTATTGACAAATACGAGGATAAGATAAACAGCTATCTTGTAAGAGTGGCGAAGCACAGTATCACGGGCAGGGACAGCCGTACTATGTCCAAAATGATGCACTGTGTGGGCAATTTTGAGCGAATTTCCGACCATGCGGTCAACCTTATCGAGTCCGTGCAGGAGATGAAAGAGAAAGGCATAACTTTTTCTCCCGAGTGTATCAACGAGATCACCGTAATAACCGACGCTATAGAAGAAAATATCCGCATAGCGTTTGAATCGTATATGGAGGACGATCTTGCGGCGGCGCACAGAGTAGAGCCGCTTGAGGAGGTAGTCGATAATCTCAGCACCGAGCTTAAAAACCGCCATATACGCCGACTTCAGAATGACGAATGTACCGTTGAGCTTGGATATATTTTTCAGGACGTGCTTACAAATCTGGAGCGAATTTCAGACCACTGTTCCAACATTGCAGGCTGTCTGATCGAAACCGATGAAAAGACGAATATCCACGCTTATCTCAGCGATGTAAAGGAAAACGACGAGAAGTTCAGACGTGAGTTCAAGGCATATTCGGAGCAATATTTTTCAAGGCTTGACAGCGCAGAGGTAAGAGCGGTTCAAAACTGATATAACAAGAACAGCGGAAATGTCCCGAAATTTACGGGGCGTTTCCGCTGATTTTTTATCTCCATATTAAATTTACAGCCATACACAACAGCAAACCGACCGCAGTCGGCAGCGCAATGCTGAGAAGCGTCCATTTCAGACTGCCTGTTTCCTTTTTTATTGTGAGACACGTAGTTGCGCACGGAAAGTGGCATAAGGTCATTATCACCATGCAGACGGCAGTTTTCACAGTCCAGCCGTTCGCCGTGAGAAGCTCACGAAGCGACGCAGTATCGCCCATTTCCACGAGACTTCCCTGCGAGAGGTACGCCATAAGAATTATCGGTACGACTATTTCGTTGGCAGGAAAGCCGAAGATAAACGCCATTATAATAACTCCGTCCAGTCCGACAAGCTGTCCTAACGGGTCGAAAAAGCCTGATATTGCAGATAAAACGGTTTCTCCGCCGATATGTATATTCGCCGCAAGCCATATAAGAAGTCCGCAGGGAATAGCGGCTGTACACGCTCTGCCAAGTACAAATATCGTCCTGTCAAGCAGAGAGCGTATCAATACCTTGCCTATCTGAGGTTTACGGTAAGGGGGAAGCTCTAAAGTGTACGATGAGGGCGTTCCCCTGAGTAGCGTTTTGGACAGCGCAAAGGAGACTAAAAGCGTCATAAGAACTCCGAAAACGATAGTTCCCAAAAGCGCAGCCCCCGATAATGCCGAACCCCAAAAGCCTTTAAGGGTCACGAAAAACATCGAGATAATGGCTATTATTGTGGGGAATCTGCCGTTGCAGGGCATGAAAACATTGGTAAGAACGGCGATAAGACGTTCTCTCGGGGAATCTATCACACGGCAGCCCGTAACTCCGCAGGCGTTGCAGCCAAGTCCCATAATCATGGTGATAGATTGTTTTCCGCACGCTCCCGAGCATTTGAAGCAGCGGTCGAGGTTGAATGCGATACGGGGGAGGTAGCCGAAATCTTCAAGGAGCGTGAACAGGGGAAAGAATATCGCCATAGGCGGCAGCATTACCGAAACGACCCACGCAAGCACTTTGTAAATGCCCTGTATCAGAACTCCCTCCAGCCATTCGGGCGCGCCGATACTGAAAAGTCCCTCGGACATCAGGTCGCCGAGAGCGAAAAGTCCCTTGCTGAGAAGCTCCGAGGGATAATTTGCGCCTACCGCCGTTATCCACATGACTACTCCGAAAAGCAGAAGCATTACGGGAATACCCGTAAGCGGTTTTAGAAATATTTTGTCAAGTCGGCGGTCGAACTTATGCGGCTCGGAGGTTCTGCACACAACCGATTCACGGGCAATTTCAGCGGCTTTTTCGGAAATAATATCTATCTGCTCGTCGCCTGTTTCGGTGGCTTCGGAATATGCTTCGGGAGTTTCAGGCGATTTTTCGGCAGTCATAAGCTCTTTCAGAACGCTGCAAAGCTCGTCAAGTCCCTTGCTGCTTCGTGCGGAGGTCAGAACTACGGGAACTCCCGTAAGCTCGCTGAGCTTTTCCGCATTTACGGTGATACCCTTTTTTTCGGCTTCGTCAATGAGGTTTACGCAGATAACGGTTTTCGGAACGGCTTCGATTATCTGCAAGGCGAGATATAAGTTTCGTTCAAGGCATGTTCCGTCACATACAACTACTGCGCCGTCCGCCTTGCCCGAGATAATAAACTGCCGCGCGGCTTCTTCCTCCGCCGAGGCTGCGCGCAGGGAGTAAGCTCCCGGTATATCGGCTAATGTGAAAGTCAGACCCTCGTACTCGAATTTTCCCTCGGCGCAGGAAACGGTTTTTCCTGCCCAGTTTCCCGTGTGCTGCTTCAACCCCGTAAGAGCGTTGAAAACCGTGGATTTTCCGACGTTCGGGTTTCCTGCAAGAGCTATGGTAAATTCTTTTTTTTCTTCATTCATGGCATTCACCTCTTGTTTTATGATATGAGGCGAATAAAAAGAATATTCCTAAATATAAAAGGTACTGCTGCGTGTGCGACAGTACCTTTTTTTGATTTGTCCTTTTAGGAATAGTCCCATTATCTCATAATACCGCAAGTGCAGATTGCAGCAGAATGAATCATTTCTTAGTAATAAGCTTTCTCATTGACACCATGTCGAATACGTCAATAGAATCGTCGCCGTTGAGGTCGGCGGCTTCATACTGCTCTGTCGTCAGCTTTTCTGCGGCGAGGAGATATTTTTGCAGAAGAACCGCGTCGGCTATATCCGCTTTGCTGTCCGAGTTGATGTCGCCGATAATTGGTTGGGGCGCGTCAAGGTCAACGAATATACAGTCGTTTTCGCTTGCGTATGTTTCGGCAGCCGTGCCCTTATGACCGTATATTGTGAAGTCTTCGTCGCCTCTGTTAACACTCCATTCATACCCCAAAGAATGAGAGCCTATTTTTTTTACCGAAGCAGGAATCGTTATTTCTCTAAGATTTTCACAGTTATTAAAACTTAAATCGCCTATAGAAACTACAGTATCAGGAATATTTACTCTTTTAAGCGATGAACAACTATAAAAGGCTCCATAGGGAATGCTTGTTATTGATGACGGAATAGTAATTTCCTTAAGAGAATCACATTCACAAAAAACGTCATTGCCTATCGCCTTTACAGAATCGGGTATATTAATTTCAGGCAGAGCGGTACAACTCTGAAAAGCTCCAGCGCCTATACTTTTAATACTATTCGGAATTTCAACAGAAATTAGACTTTTGCATGATTCTAACGTACTATCGCTAATACTTGTGACAGTATCAGGAAAAGAAAACTCTGTAAGGCTTGAACAATTACGGAATGCGTCATTTCCTATCGTCTGAAGTCCGTTGGGCAGATTTGCCTCCGTAAGATGTATACAGTCCTCAAAGGCAGCATCTCCGATAGAAAGTACGCTCTTAGGAAAATCAACAGAAACAAGGCTCTCACAATCACAGAAAGCCGAATCTCCAATTGAAGTTACTTTTGAGGGGATAGTTATATCCGTTAAACTGGAACATCCACTAAATGCTCCACTTCCGATTGAAGTAACATTTTCGGGTATATTTACGCTTGTTAAACGACTACAATCACTAAACAAATTATTGCCTATGGTTTTTAGATTTTTTGGAAGCTTTATGCTTGTAAGCGAACTATCGCCCCAAAAAGCTCCATCCGCAATGGAAAGAACGCTGTCGGGAATAGTTAAGGAGGTCAGCTTCGGACAACCTTGGAATGTCCACCAAGCAATATGTGTAACACTTTCGGGAACATTTATTTTAGAGAGATTATCACAGTTATTAAAAGCTCTTTCGCCAATCGCTGTAATATTTTCATTGATCTTAACGCTTGAAATAACGCTATTGTCCTTGAAAGCCTGTTCACCGATCTGAGTTACAGGCAGATCCGCAATAGTTTTAGGAATTTCAATAGCTCCCTCAGAACCGTCATATCCTGTAATGGCAACGAAGTCACGCGTAAGAGTTACATAGTCCTCTATTTCTTCGTCCCATTCCTTTGTTCCGTGAATGTCATATACAAAGCCGGCAGAGGTCACGCCGCTTTCAACAACAGCCGCTTCCGCCGCCGAAGCAGAGAGCGAATGTCCGAAGTTTATGCCTGTAAATTCAGCAACGGGTACTGCGCCGCAAACGAGCAGAAAAGCCGTCATACCTGCGATTATTTTTTTCATTTTCATATTGACCGCCCCTTTGTAAATAATAAAACCAAATACAACAAACGTTGTACCGTGTTTACGTTGTACCACAAATGTTGTAATTTGTCAATACCAAAACATGATTTGTGGTATAATCTTGTTAAAATACAACGAAAAGGAGCGTAAATTATTATGCAATATTATCAAAGGATCCGAGATTTAAGAGAGGACAGCGACCTCACTCAGGAGGCTTTGTGCAGAAAATTGTATATGCACAAGACAACGTACACCAACTACGAACAGGGCAAGCACACCGTTCCGCTTGATTTTGCCGTTACTCTTGCCGACTTCTACAACGTCAGCCTTGACTATGTTGCAGGCAGGACAAATTTCAAGCACGGTACGGGAAATATTCGTCTTAGCAAGGAACAGCTCGATATTGCGGAAAAGTTCGATGCCCTCAGCGAGCGTAACAAGGGACGTTTGGAACAATTTCTCGAACAGCTTATCGAGAAACAGGAAAAGGAAAATCATCTCAAAAAAGAAGCCAAATCATCATAAAATTCAAAAGCGGTCGTTAAATTGACCGCTTTAATTTATGATATTGTGGTTGGTTCGGGGGGCGTAAAAACAACGTCCGCAACGGGAGCAGGCGGCTCAGTGCTGATAGTTTTTGTGCAGAGCCAGTCGCACCACTGCTTGTAGTACATAGCAAGAGGGTGAACGCCGTCGGAAGTGTAGGCTTCTGTCAGATAGCCGTATTCATCGTCGTAAACCTCGTTTATGTCGATGTAAAATACTTTTTTGTTGTCCGCAAGACCTGCGATAAGGCTGTTAAGGTAGTTGATACTCTCGTTGCTGATAACGCTTGTCTCCGCCGAGGCTGAAACGTGGAGGTTTCCCTGAACGTAAATGATAGCGTTCGGCTGATGAGCTTTCAGACGTTCAACGACCGCCCTGTACTGAGTGAGCGTGTACTGAAAATCGTTGCCGACCTCGTTTATGCCAAGCATAAGATATATCTTGCCATACTGCTTTGAATCTATAAGCTGGTCGAAATTCATACCGTTTATGTATTCCTCGTCTATCTTGCAGGACATCATTCCCACGGAGCAGAAATAATCGGCGTTTGTGAGAGTTCCGTACTCCTGTATACCGACAGTCCTTGAATCGCCGATAAACAATGCGTCGTCAAAGTAGGACGCATCGCTTGGCACAAAGGAATACACGGGTTCGGCAGCGACTGTGGGAGTCGGCGGAGCTAAAGACGGTTCGATCGGCGTACCGTCGGGAGTTGGCTGCGCTGCCGATCCGTCGTTCGGTACGTCGGAGGAAGCTTCGCCGGGGACAGTTTCCGAAGTTCCTATGGACGGCGGCGGAATATCGACTTTTTTCTTAGCCTCGGAGCTTGTTTTCCATATTCTGTGGAATATGAAAGGAGAAGCCACGAAACAGGTCACCAGTAACAGACAGGTGTAGGTGTTTTGCTTAAATTTTTTCATTGCACTAATTTGTCTCCTTTGCTCTCTGCGGAATGTTGAAGCAAAAGGTTATTCCGCTGTTTTGTTTACACATTTTATTTTTGATTGTTTTGATTCCCGTGAATGAAAACAAATCAGAATCTGAAATACAGGAACGGGTCGTTCATGCCCTTGTACATACAGTAAACCGAAGCCCAGAACACGGCTAACAGCAGTATCGCACAGAAAGGCGAGCTTTTGATCTTTTTATATATAAGCTCGGGTATTCTCGTTGAGAATATCAGACCCGCAATGAAGAATTTACCGTAAATTCCCCAGTATTTCACGTAATCCTTTCCGTTGACGATTATATCGCTGTCGGGGGCAGAGCCGAAAAGTCTGCCGAAATACAGTCCGAGTTCGCCGAAATCCGTAATAGCGAAAAGCAGCCACGTCAACGGGATTATAAGTAACATATAAAGATGACCGACAATGCGGTATTTATTGAGAAAATCGCCGATAACGAATTTTTCGAGCATGATAAGTCCGAAAAGCACAAGTCCCCACAGGACGAAATTCCAGCTTGCGCCGTGCCAAAGTCCCGTAAAAAGCCATACGATAAAGGAGTTGCGTATAAGTTTAGCCGTACCCTTGCGGTTTCCGCCGAGGGGTATGTAGATGTACTCTCTGAACCAAGCGCCGAGGGTGATATGCCAACGCCGCCAAAACTCCGTCATGGTAACGGAGAGATAAGGGTAATCGAAGTTTTTCGGGATAGTGAAGCCCATGATCTCGCCGAGACCCATAGCCATGAAAGAATAGCCCATAAAGTCGAAATAAAGCTGAAACGAAAAAGCGATTATTCCCAACCATGCAAGGGGCGTGGAAATGCTCTCGTAGCCTATCATTTGGAGGTCGCTCCAAAGTCCGCCGAGCTGATTTGCAATGAGTACCTTGTAGCCGAGACCGATAGTAAAGGTCTTTAAGCCGTTTTCGACCTTTTTGATGTTGTGGGTACGGTTTTTCAGTTGTTCCGCCACCGTGTTGTATGTAACTATAGGACCTGCGATAAGCTGAGGGAACATGCTGATATATGCGCCGTAATTTATAAAGCTTTCCTCCGATTCTGCCTTTTTCCTGTAAACGTCGATTATGTACGAGACGTTCTGGAAAGTATAGAAGCTGATACCGATAGGAAGAATAATATTTTTAACTGTAAAATCCGCTCCGAAAAGACCGTTTATATTTTCAACGGCAAAGCCCGTATATTTGAAGAACAAAAGCCACCAAAAGTTGAACACAATGCCGATAATAAGCCATACCTTCGAGGCTTTTCGGAAATTGGAAATAAACTCGCCGATAATGAAGTTGAACAGCACGGTAAGCAGGAAAAGCGACGTGTACAGGAATCTTTTTTCTTTGCCCAAGTCGGAAAAACCCATGCTGTAGAAGAAAACACTGCCGATAAAAATAACCGCATTTTTGTATTTTGTCGGAATACATCCGTAAATCAACAGGAATGCAGGGAGAAATAAAAATATAAACTCCAAGCTGCTGAAAACCATTTTACCACCCTTTGTCATCAGGATCGTTCTTAAAACGATCTTATTCTTTTGTCCGCATTTATATTTGGCGCGGATAAGTCTACACAATTTATACACTATTAAAAATAAATATATCTATATTCTATTTTACACGTAATTGTCACAAATTTCAAGGGCTTTCTATAATTGTAACAATTTGTAATAATTTTAGAGGGAGCCTTACAGCAATTGCTTTTAACCAAAACGAGCGGTCGCCGTTTGTATAGGTTGCATAAATTTTTCTTGTTTCTATTTACAAATAAGTCTCAATCGTGTATAATAAAAGATAGACGTTCGGGAAATAAGACCGAACAATATTAATTAACAAAAACGTTAAAATTCTCAGTCTTTCAGAAAGGATCGCATTATGATAAAGCATCTTTCGGGCGATTTTGAAACTGTTGAATACGACAGCAAGCGGTCGTTCCTGCTTCACGATAACCATGATAACGAAGCGTATCCCGTTCATTGGCATGACGCTGTGGAACTGCTTATGCCTTTGGAAAATCATTACATAGTATACGCAGGAGAAACGGAGTACGACATTCCCGTTCACGATGTGCTGATAATTCCGCCCGGGGAGCTTCATAGAATGCCGGCAGTTCCGGGACACAGGCTCATACTTCAATGCGATAACAGCGTACTGATCGGAGTTTCGGCTATTGAGACAGTCATGCGAGGACTTTCCTCACCGATCGTTATAAATAAAGCTCTTGACAAGGAGCTTCACAGCCTTGCGAAGAAAACGATCCTCGACATTTATTCTTTGAACGAAAAGAAAGACGAGCTTGCAGATGTGAAGATATACATTGCTTTGGTGAATCTTCTTACTGCGGTCAGGGAGTTTCAGCTCGAACGGAATAAGACCCTCCTTGACTGCGACGACGCGAAGCTTGACGAGTACAGCGAAAAATTCAATCTTGTCATGAAATATATCGACGCAAACTACATGTACGATATTTCGCTCGATCAGCTTGCGGACGTGGCAGGCTACAGCAAGTACCATTTTTCGAGGATATTCAAGCAGTATAATTCCATGTCCTATTTGCAGTATATAAATGCGCGGCGGACTAAAGCGGCGGAGCATCTTCTGCTTTGTCCCGAGCTTAGTATTACGGACGTGGCTATGCAGGCAGGGTTCAAGAGCCTTACCACTTTTAACAGGATATTCAAAGATATAAAGCATTGTACGCCCTCGGATTTTAAAAAGCTTTTTTCTGAACATTAAAAGGCATCGTTAAATGTTATTAACTTATATTTCCTATGCTGACTAACATCGGGATTCCAAAGGGACGGTGTCCCTTTGGCGGAGTCCAGAGGCAGCGCCTCTGGTGGGGTGCGGGGCGAAGCCCTGCATAGCGTTTAAGCGCTCCGCAAAGGGTGAATTTCCAA